>Ga0308172_1000133_pt1 | contig 140212 bp, 140 predicted proteins | sample PhyGR2_FD_202134 | JGI IMG/M metagenome (GOLD analysis project Ga0308172, IMG submission 202134) | Phyllosphere microbial communities from UC Gill Tract Community Farm, Albany, California, United States - DLSLSG.R2 | ecosystem: Host-associated > Plants > Phyllosphere > Unclassified | place... | reverse complement strand
GCGCAGCAGACTTTCGTAATGAAACAGAATCAGGTTGGCGCGGCGACGAAAACCACCAGCCAGCCGTTCTTTGTTTCAGGTATCGGTCAGCGTAAGAGCATTGATGCGGCGCAGGTGTGCGGCGGCCCGGAAAAAGTGAGTCGGGTTGAAGTGCAGCAGACGTTTGTTAATGGCTTACTGAGCGTGGTGACGTTTGGTATCTACACGCCACGTGAAGCGCGCGTTTATTGCGCCATCTGATAATGCCTCAGGCCGGTTCGCCGGCCTAATCCTGCCTGTTATTAAATCGCATTAGTCTATTGTAACTATCAAATTCTGCTGTCGCAGCGCTGCGCGGCTTGTCAGCTGACGACATTACCCGAAACGAGTTCATGCAACGTCGTCCAGCCTGGTAAAAGCAGTGGTAAGCTGTTGAGGCATGTCAGTCCGCTTTGAGTGAAAAGAGGACGAGCGCAGGTTTTCTACAATTAATACAGGCTTGCGACGCAGGCGCGTATTTTTCTACGGGCATTAGTTAACGTGTATAGCTCTCACAGTGGATAATCATAAATATATCCTTCAGGCCAGGCTTAACTATATGTTTTGATGAGTAAATTACCTCCGCACTTATCGTGAAGGACTAAAGTACAGATTTCAGATAGTTTGGTGTTCCTTTTTTGAAACTCAGCAGATAATTTCATGATAAAAAGAGCGGATCACGTCGGTTTTTCAGTTAAAAACATTGAGGAGTCATTACTCTTCTGGACTCATATTCTTGGAGGGGAGTTATTACGCGAAGGGAAAATGTCTGGGCCTGTCATTGATGAAGTCACAGGCGCAAGGGGGGCTGATGTACGAATGGCGTTACTTGAACTGGCTGGTATCAAAATTGAATTACTGCAATACGATAACATTAAACAGCCAGAAGAACCTTCAGCACCTTACATCCCTGGCTATGCTCACCTTGCGTTTATAGTTGAAGACCTTGATACGCTCCTGAGCAAAGTATCGGAGTATGGCTGGAAGACACCAGGTAAACCTCAGACAGTCTTATCAGGCCCCATGCAGGGAACCAGAGTAATATATTTACAAAGCCCCGATGGACAGACGCTAGAGTTGATGGAGCGCAGTCAATGAAATCCACATGGCCTGACCCGTTATCTTCTTATTAAAACAACGATGTTTGCAAGGTCCGCTTCTGGCACATACAGGACGCTATCCGGCTCAATGTCGGCCCCAACGTCCGCTATGAGCGAGAAGCGGAAGTCAAAATGATAGCGGCAGGGACGTTATGCCATAATAACCATAACAACCCGCTCGCGAACCCTTCTTAGTGTTGATTTTTCAGACAGAGGTGCAGGTCAGCATAAACCCCCGGTTTTTACTGCAACCAGTCTATCCACGTTTTACTTTTTTAATTGCCATTTTTACTAACCAATACAAGGCTAAAGCGTAAATCGCGATAACGGTCACAAGGGAAAAGAACGTAACCGGATCCGTACCGGCTTCGTATACGTCATCCTGATAACTGCTGAAAATTTGGTGAGAATGTTCAACGAGCCACGCCGTCAGCGGATAGAGTGGCATCCCGTGACGCGACACCATGAAGGCCACAATAAAGCAGACGATAAAACCCGCTGCTTTTCTGGCGAATTTTGCAGTTTGCAAAGTTACTTTCTCCCTGAACGTCAACATAACCGTATGCCATCAAGCTGTTTCGCGAGCCCGGCACGCGAATTGTTTTTCTCCGGAGCAGCGCCTGTCTTACCGTATAGAAATCAGTACGCCGCACGAAGGTGATGCACCCTTCACTTTCTCCGGAGCCATCTGGCCGAAGAGGATGTAGGCGGAAACCGCCGCGGGCAAAGCCATTGATGAACATGGAATCACTCATCGTTTTTGAATTAAAGAGCGCAAACCACTCTGAATGATTTGAGTTATTCCAGGTGTCAACGGCCCATCCTCTGATCCGGTTAGCAATACTGCCTTCAGGACGCGGAACAACCCAGTAGCGCCCGACCGGAATGGCACTGTTAGGCTTGTAGGTACAGTTTGGATCATTGGTATAAGGCTTTTGGCCGGAAAAGACCGGGAAGGTACCCACGCCGTAAACGTGCAGCTTTTCCTCGCCGCCGCCCTTTGTCAGATCGTCATAGGTCATTCTCATTAACTGCATAAAACGCTCCCTGTAGGTTATAAGGCATGACAGTGAACCGGGCAATGCTACCACTCATTCTTAGAGGAGTTAACGGGCAGGCGGGCGATTGACAGCCAGAGTTCTTCTCATGCGAACCAGACAGCCTTATTTATCATAAGACTACTTGCCGCACTCCGTCAGAGGCCTTCGGCGCGATCCTTCAGCACAAATACTAACTTCCGCTTCTGGCACAAAGCGGACTTTCGTAGTTTTAGTAAAATAGCGGGCGTTCAGGTAACGGATGTATCAGGGTTAGTAACGCATTGCTGCACTGACCGGTATAATATCTGTTCAGATAAACGGCAGAGAGGATGTCATCAGGTGCTGGCTTATATCACGATCGGGACAAACGACTTTAAGCGCTCCGTGGAGTTTTATGACGCTGTATTGACCGTTCCGGGATATTCACGACTGCCAGCCTGGACAGAGAGCTGGGTCATGTGGGGAGATGAAAATAATCCGGACGAGGGGTTCAGCTTCTGTCTTTGCCCTACCTTTGACGGTCATTCCGCGACAGCAGGAACGGGACCCTGTTCGCATTCAAAGCAGATAGTGCGGAACTCGTCAGACGCTTCCATGCAGCTGGCCTCCTTGCGGGAGGAGTGAATGAAGGGGCGCCGGGCACACGAACCGCTTACGGCCCTGACTTTTATGTAGCCTATCTGCGGGATCCTGACGGACATAAGCTGGCATGTGTTTGTCAGCATCATTCTCCCGAAGCAGATTAGGGAGTAAAAGTCACCTGACTGGTGAAATCTCAGGATTTTCAGCGGCTACAAACTTAACCCTGAATTCTGCGTTTCCAGCTTACATCCTCAATGCGATGACACGTAAACCGGGGATTCCTGCACAGGCGGAACAGAGAAATGACGCTGCATGCGTTTGATCTCCTCCGCCGGGGGCAAACCAAACAGACGTTTAAACTCACGATTAAACTGCGATGCGCTCTCATAGCCCACAGCGTAGCCTGCTGCGGCAGCGGTCATCTGCTGGCGAACCATCAGCATGCGCGCCTGATGCAGGCGTACCGATTTCACATACTGCATCGGCGGCATCCTGATGATGGATTTGAAATGAAGATGAAAGGTCGGGACGCTCATGCCCGCTTCGCCAGCCAGTTGCGTCAGCGTTAATGGCTGCGCATAGGTGGCGTGGATGTGCTTTACCACTTTCCCTATTTTGCTGAACTGTCCCTGCAGGCCCAGCGCGGCACGCATGGCGTTGCCCTGTTCACCCGTCAGCACACGGAAATAGAGTTCGCGCAGCCGCGCATGTCCGAGTATCGCGGTTTCAAGCGGACTGTTCAGGGCTTCAAGCAAACCCAGCACCGCTCCCTTTACCGTGTCGTCCATCTGACTCGACATCATACTCTGCGGTGCGGCCGGAGGATGTGAAACATCATGCTGATCGATCTGCAGGATAAGTTCAGCGGCAAGCTGAAAATCCAGATGCATATAAATAGCCAGCAGAGGATGCTCCGCGGACGCGTCGGTTTCCATAGTAAACGGCACTGGAACCGAGACCGCCAGGTAGTGCTGTTCATCATACAAGTAGGTCTGCTGACCGAAGTAACCCCGTTTGCTGCCCTGACAGACAATCACGATGCCCGGATCATAAAGCACGGGTGTTCTGGCAAGAGGACGATCGGCGCGCAGAATCCGCACACCGGGTAACGCCGTCAGGTTGTATCCCTCATGCGGCGCCAGGGCTTTGATCAGGGCAATCATTCCGGTCATTACGGCACCTCATAAGATCAGGCAAGAAAACGAGAAGATACGGCCTAAAAACACAACAGCATTGAGAATACCATGCAATCTCTACGGTTCATGGGAGTTCTTTTATGTCATCTGTTAAAACAATCTTAATTACTGGCGTCAGCAGTGGCTTTGGTCTGGCACTGGCGCGTGAAGCCCTCCATGCCGGGCACCGGGTCATCGGTACCGTACGAAACCGCGAAGCACTGCAGGCTTTTGAAGCGCTCAATGCAGAGCGTGCCGTGGGCCGCCTGCTGGATGTCACGGACTTTGAGCGTATTGAAGAGGTCATCAGGGAGATTGAGTCCACGGTCGGTCAGATTGATGTGCTGGTGAACAATGCCGGTTACGGCCATGAAGGGATTCTGGAAGAGTCCTCTCTGGCAGAGATGCGCCATCAGTTTGACGTGAACGTTTTTGGCGCAGTGGCAATGATCAAAGCGGTCCTGCCGGGTATGCGTGAACGCCGTCGCGGGCATATCATCAATATTACGTCGATGGGGGGATTTATTACCCTGCCCGGCATCAGCTACTACTGCGGCAGTAAGTTTGCGCTTGAGGGCATTTCAGAAACGCTCGGCAAAGAGCTGGCTCCGTTCGGCATACACGTCACTGCCGTGGCACCCGGCTCATTCCGCACTGACTGGGCGGGACGTTCAATGGTACGCAGCGCCCGCACTATTCCGGACTATGATACCCTGTTCGAACCTATTCGTCAGGCCCGGGAGGAAAAAAGCGGGAAACAACCCGGCAATCCCACAAAGGCGGCTCAGGCCATACTGGCGTTGCTGGAAAACCCGAATCCACCCGCGCATCTGTTGTTAGGCAGTGATGCCCTGGGCCTGGTTCGTCAAAAACTGGCAGCCATGAGTCAGGAGATCGATCAGTGGGAAAATCTTACCCGTTCAACCGATGACTGAAGCATTTGCGTCTGAACAAACAGCCTGACCGGGGATGGCCGTTGACACCAACGGCCATTTTCTCTGGCGTTCCCGACAGGAGAATGGAGCAGATTTGGATTCAGAGGTCGGGCACCATCCAGTTGAACATTAACGGGTTATCAGCTGGCTGCCGCATCCTTCGGGATGTCGCAGCCAGCTGAGCGTGTTGTATTACCGGTGGGAGAAGCGGGCCGGGTTCGCTGAGCGAACGGAGGCGCGACGGATGAGCCGGATACTCAGCACTGCCCCGATAGCCAGGCAAGCGGCCATCGTCAGAAGCGCGATGATAAAGGCATGAGTGATCGCTTCACTGCTGTGACCGTTATCCAGCATGCTGTAGAAAATACCGCCAATAAGGGCGACGCTTAGCGCAGTGCTGATTTGTAAGGCGGCGCTGGTTACGCCAGCGATCATCCCTGAAAATTGTGGCGCAACCTGGCCGGTTACCATCCGCACCAGGGTTGGCATCGCCAGTCCCTGACCCAGCCCGGTCACAAAAAGAAGCGGGGCGAGCGGCAGCATAGCGGGCTGACTGCCCGTCAGCGTGGTGGCAATCAACCATCCCAGGCCTGCCAGGCCTGCGGTTTCGCATCCCATCCCGATTGCGCTCAGGTAATTACCGGTAAATCGCCTCAGCCAGGGTGTCAGTAACGGACCGATCAGAAAACCAACGCCAAAGGGCAGGAAAACCGTGCCTGCACTCAGCGCGTTTAAATGTAAGGCACCCTGCAGATAGACAGAAAACAGCAGAAAGAACGCGCCGATAGAATAAAACAGTAAAACAATGACCAGTCCCTGGCCCAGCCCCGGTGCACGTAAAACGTCCGGATTAAGGAGTGGTGATCCCCCCTTGTGACTGAGCCGCTGCTCATAGCGCCATAACAGCGTGGCCAGCAGCGGGAAAATCAGAAACCACATCCACGTCCACCAGGGCCATCCCGCTTCACGGCATTCGATCAGCGGTACAATCAGCGTGCTCAGCGTTAATGTGGCCAGCAGTGTGCCGACAGGGTCAAGCCGCTGCGCCGCCCGCGCCCGTGTCTCTTTCAGCAGCGGCAGGCCAAAAAGAATGACCAGCAGCGCCACCGGCAGGTTAACGAGAAAAATAGCCCGCCAGCCCAGATGAAACAGATCGGCAGAAATCAGAATACCGCCCAGCACCTGTCCGATCACCGAGGCCAGACCAAACACGGCACCATAGATACTGAGCGCTAACGGTCTCTCCGCTTCAGGAAAAATGGCCTGTACGGAAGCCAGTGCCTGGGGAGCCATAATGGCGGCCGTCGCGCCCTGTAAGATGCGTCCGGCAATCAGTGCCCAGGGTGACCAGGCAAAACCGCACAGCAAGGATGCTGCAGCAAAACCCATCAGCCCGAGAAAGAACATCTTCCCGCGACCATAAATATCTCCCAGCCGGCCGCCGGTAATTAACGTCACGGCATAAACAGCAGCATAGGATGAAATCACCAGCTGTTCCGCAGAGGAAGAGGTGCTGAGGTCTTGCTGAATAGCAGGCAAGGCCACGTTGACGATAAAGAAATCGAGCGGCGGCAAAAATGCCCCGACCAGTAAAATGACAAACATCGCCCAGCGATGTGGCTCGGCTTGCGGGATGCTAAGTGCCGACATAGGTCACTCCTTATGGAACGTCGCCCCCGATAAAGGGCGAATGGTAATCACAGAATGTGCAGGTAACCTGACAGAACGGGGCCGCCGCCCGGCAGAAACGACACGACGAACCGGTCAGCGCATCCCGCCAGAGGCGAGAATCACCTCACCAGTGATCCAGGCAGCCTCGTCTGAGGCGAGAAAGGAGACAATCGGTGCCACATCCTCTACCTGACCAATACGGCCGAGCGGCGTCTGCTCTTCATTCCATCTCTGGAAGTCTGAGTTCATCGCGCCTGCGCGATGGCTTCCTTCGGTCTCGATCAGGCCGGGATTGACCGCATTAACACGAATCCCCCGTGGGCCCAGCTCTTTTGAAAGCACACCGGTAATGGCGTCAATCGCGCCTTTGGCCCCGCTGTAGATGGCGCTCTCAGCAATAAAGACGCGGGTGACGAACGAACTGATGTTGATAATGCTGCTACCTTTACCCAGGTGCGGCACGGCTGCGGCGCTGACCAGTAGCGGCCCCAGAACATTAATATCGAACTGCCTGCGGTAGAGCGTCTCAGTGCTCTCCTCGATGCTGGCGAACTGATAAACCCCGGCATTGTTCACCACAATGTCCAGCCGCCCGAAAAATTCGAGGGTGGTGTTGATAAGCGTCTCAACCTCTGGCTGGCGGGTGACATCCGCCGCAACGGCTATCGCCTTTCCACCGGCGGCTTCAATCTCCGCAACCACCTTCTCAGCACCGTTTCTGTCTGAGACGTAATTAATGACAACGTCTGCACCGTCAGCGGCAAGCTGTCGGGCTATCCCCGCGCCGATACTTTTTGACGCCCCGGTGACGAGGGCAACTTTGCCTTCGAGTCTGTTCATAAACTCAGCTTCCTGTAATGGCCGCCTGAAGCGACGGGATGGGAAAAGCTATGGTGATACCTGCAAAGTTGTTTGAGAACTGACACTTTTGTATATTGGGTGTTCATTTTTGAACGGCGGGTGCTGGGTATGGAGTGGGGAGATGTTCAGGTATTTCTTGCCGTCATCCGAAACGGCTCGTTCGGCAAGGCAGCGTTGAGTCTGGGCGTGAGTCATCCGACGGTCGGACGCCGCATCAAAGCGCTTGAGGATGAGGCGCAGCAGTCGCTGTTCCGGCGCACAAAGGACGGTCTGGTGCTGACAGATGCCGGTGATGGGGTCATGAAGCTGGCAGAAGCGATGGAAAATTCCGCGCTGGCAATGGAGCGTCGGCTGGCGGGTAATCACGACCGGTTAGAGGGGATATTGCGAATATCAGCCGCAGAATGGTTTACCAACACTGTGCTGGCCCCCGTGCTGGGTGAACTGACGCGCCGTCATCCGGCCATTGTGCCAGAGGTCATTGCCAGTTTCCGGCTGCTCGATCTGTCGCGCCGTGATGCCGATATCGCGTTTCGTATCGTCCCTTTCACCGATCCGGATATTGTCCAGCGCCGTCTGATGAGTGTGCCCTACGCACTTTACGGGACGCCAGAAACGGCTCAGGCGCTGCTGACAGCGCCCTCTTCGGTGGGGCTGATTCTGATGAATACCGGACAGTCACACTTTCCTGATGTCTCCTGGCTTCTGGAACGGTTTCCGCAGTCGCGACCGGCCTTTAAAAGCACGAGCCGGGCCGTTCAGGCGCAGATATGCCAGCGTGGGATGGGCGTTGCCGTACTGCCGCAACCGCTGGGTGATGCCACACCGGGTCTGCAGCGCATTGCAACGCCCGATTTTCCGCCTTCACGGGATATCTGGGTCGGCTACCATCAGGATCTCCGCCATATGGATCGCCTGCGCGCCCTGCTGGATATCGCAGATACGATGCTGTCCTGAGCGCCTGGCAGGACAGACTGACCATAACCAGCCTGCCTGATGAGGTCAGGTGCCGGTGATTAACGTCATCTAATCCTTCCGTTAAAGTGACCGTCACATCGTTATTTTATGGATCAGCAGGCAACCCTGTTTTTACGACCATTCTTAATAGTCAGCGTGATGGCTGAAATCAGAAAATAGAAGACGCCAAAAGCCGCATAGGGTGCAACCGTGGTGACATCCAGAGCCATATCACCACTTGCCTGTTTAAACATAAATAGACCTGCTAATGCAGATTGCGCGCCACTTAAAATCATTGCCCATTGTCCACTGGAGTGTTTCCAGCGACGAATGGAAGCCGAAAGCTGCAGCACACCAGAAAATATGGCCCATACCCCAAAGACTTTTATGGTGGCATTCATACTGACGGTAAGCGCCCATATAATCGCCGCCGCGACAATCAGGCTAACGATGAAGTTGAATCTTTGAGGAGGATTTACAGCCAGTCCGCCTGATTTGCTGGCATCGAGATAATTAGCGAGCGCGTCCCAGGCGGGATAGAGAACAAGCAGAACCGCGCCAATAACGGGATTATGCCTGCCAGTGAATATCGCAAGTGCAATCCAGATAACAGATACAGCTGCACGGATATAATAATAAGACTGCAGCCATTGATTTTGACTGTGGGCTTTTAATGTGTTGGTTTGCATTTCACTCTCCGGATTAATATTCATTTCACAAAACGTTAAGATGGGGTTAGCCGCCTGATTAAAGGCCGCACGCATTCAGTCAGAGAATTAAATCAATGCATGTTCTTTATAATCAGAGGTATTTATTTCTGGAAATCATGGTCTCCGGCAACAGAGCCTGAGCAGACCGGACTACAGTGAAGTTAAAAGAATCGGTTACTATCTCCTGAGTCTTTGAGGTAGCGCTCCCGGTTCTGATGCTGGCCCGATTGCCGGTAACCCATTTTGTTTAACGGACGAAGTCTGCGTATCCGCAGAGGCTGGCCACGGTTATAGGGTACGGGCGCCCGGACGAGTTCAGGTGCGATCCAGATATAAATGCTGGTTAAGGGAGCCAAAACCACAGCGGGTTGCGGGCAGGTAACTGGAAAATCGGAAACAAGAGAATAACAGTAAGGATCAGATCTTAATTCAGGGTGTTTTTTGTGTGCTTTTCCACATAAACCCACGGCAGGTTCATGACCATACTCTGCATGACTGATATCAGACGTTTCAACGTGCGCGTTATCAGTCATATTGCATTGTGCTACGTCTACCCTGACTGTTTTTCCTGAAACAGGAACGGACCGGGCTGGCTGTAATAACATTTTTTTGCTGGCGAGCAACTGAGCGAGCATTGAGTCGATGTCTGCCCGGCGTGGTGACATACTGATAAGCGGCTTTTGCACGGCTGGCTGATTTAAGGCATCAGAGCGTGAAAGCCTGATCTGATTCTGTAACCGGGACTGAAAACCAGAGGCAATGGGATCCGGGGATCGATAATTTATCCTTCCACTATTTAATGCTGTCAGATCTGATATAGAAGGCAGAGCACGAATAGTCGTCATATATAACCTCTCCGTCTGAATACAAGTGCAGTGAAATAGCTTTAATTAAGGTATTTTCTGAATAGTTAACTTTCTTCGGGCGAATTTACAGCCCTGCCACATAACCATTGCACATTCAATATCATTAAAGGCAGGAAGAATATCGAATCAGGCAACAATAAAACGTCGCCTGATAGCGACTTTATATCTTTAAGGCCTTAGCGGGTTTTTAATAATCTCCCGATGACCGGTTCGACAATTTGCAGGAAGACGTCAGCGTTATTAAAAGCACGCGCAGAAATAATCGCACCATGCACCGTTGCCATTAGTGATTTTGCCTCTGTAGCGGCACTTTCCCGCAGGAAAAATACGCCTCTCTTCTCGCCCCTGTCCAGCACGTCAGTGAGCCAGTCAGTGAGATCGGAAAAATGACCCCTGACTTCCTGAGCCACTTCTTTGGGTAATACCGGCAGTTCAACAGCCAGCATCACGCAAATACAGAAAGGCGAATTGTTCTCTTTTATGCAGGTCGCCCAGAAGTTTACATAGCTGTTAATTTCGCCCAGTGCATCACCGGCGAAGTGCTGGCTGGTGGCCGCCATTCCTGCGCGTGCCTGCTGACGATAATCACTTACGACCGCCTGAACCAGATCCGCTTTACCCGGGAAATGATGGTGAATACTGGATTTGCGAATCTGCACCCGCTCCGCTAAATCGGCATAGCTGAAGCTGTTGTAACCCCCAGAGGTGAGCAACCCACGGGTGTGATGCATAATTTCTTCGGCTTTCTGTGAACGTTCTGTACTCATGCATGCTCCCGGCAGCGACGATAAAATAACGGCAAATCTGTAAACGGCCCTGAACCTACTGACCGTCAGCCGGGTTGTCAAGCGCACCTGGCGCGGGGCGTTCAGGTGAACCCGCCATACTCCTGAAGACACCATCGCGCAGAATCAACGCGTGGAACAACGCTGCGGCCAGATGCAGCATGACGGTCATGAACAGCGCCAGAGCCACCCAGCTGTGAAGCGGCCGCAAAACCACAAAGGCGTCGTTGCTGACCGGAACAATGGGCGGCAGCACCAGATGACCCAGCGTGACGGGATAGCCGGCCGCCGACAGCATCGCCCAGCCGATGAGCGGCTGAGCCAGCATCATGGCATACAGTGCCCAGTGTGAGAGAAGTGCTGACAACTTCTGCCAGGCAGGCAGCGTGGCCGGCAGTGCTGGCGTAGCAGTGGTGAAGCGCAGCCAGAGCCGCACAATGACCAGCACTAAAATCATCAGACCCAGCGGCTTATGAATGGCCACCAGCAAGCCGTGCAATGACGAAACCGTGGCTACCATCGCGACGCCAATGAACAGCATGGCCATAATCGCCGCCGCCATCAGCCAGTGAATGACGCGCAGTGCCGGGTGAAAAGTGGTGATCTTTTTCATCAGTGAGCCCCTGCCTGTTCATGTGTGCGTGCATTATAAGATTTGGCGTAAGCGGATGAACGGGCATTCAGAAGCGGATCGTCCGATGCGGTAATGCCATCCGGTAATATCAGCGGGTCATAATTAATGTCGTTACAGGCACCCTGCTGCTGTGGCGTCATTTTAGTAATGGTCAGCGTTCCGGCATTGATCTTCTGACGATCGGCAGGCCAGTCAATCGTTGCGTCATTACTTTTGTCACGCGCGCCAGCGACGGTAATAATCAGGTCCCATTTCTGCGGCCCCTGTGCCAGCCGCTGCTGCAGATCACTTTGCAGGAAATCAGTGTCCTCTTTCTCTTTTTCATCCATCGGCTGATAGTCAGCATGCGGCACCATACTCCAGCGCACCAGGTGTGGGTGACCTTCGGAGTCAATGAAATTAAAGGCGTTAAGGCTGTTAAATCGTTCGCGGGTCCAGCTGGAAGCGGGCACATACTCCTTTGCCCAGGCGAAGAAGGGTTTGATCTCCGGATGCTGCCGTACAAAAGCCTGCATCCTGGCGGGGTCAGGTTTACCGGTTTTTGCATCCGGCAGCGTGGCGGTCTGGAGCGCGTAAAAGCCCTGAACACTTTGCACAGGGAAAAACGGCATCGCATTCATGCCGGTGCGCCACTGCTCACCATTTTTCTGATAAAACGCCAGCGCCATACTGCGAACCGGTACCGCATAATCAGGTGCATTTGGATTGCCGCCTGCGATAGCGAAACGGCCCACCACCGGCGTAACGCCAGGGGCGAACAGCGCCGCGCGTGACAGGCTACTGGCAGTACCGTTTGCAGAAAAATCGCCCAGGATACAGACGCCTTTAGCATGATTACGGCGATAACCCGGATGGTGACCGCCAGATTTTTCTAACGCCCTCACCAGTTTGTCCGACGTCAGCCGACTGGTCTCCAGCCACCCACCTGCCCACAGGATCAGGACGGTCAGCAGCAATGGGACCCCTGCAATAAGCGCCAGTCGCAGGATTGTCTGACGTGCAGTAAGAGAAGGTTTATTCATCAATACACTCACCCTTGCAGAAGCTGAAGTCAACGCGCATCCCGTCACCCCTGCGTGTGATAACCGGATGACATTCGGGATAGATTTAACGCTCTCAATGAATCTACTAGTAGGTAGGCTGATGTGTCAAAGAATGATTCTGCTTTTTTTTAACCTGCTGTGCGCTTTAACAGATGTCCGCCTCATATCCGAAGCGGATACCCCCCTTACTCTGTGGCCGCTAAGACCACACTACTCCATTTATTCCTCCTGTCTGTCTGCTCCATATGCCACGGATTTCATCGCCCGCAGTGCGTCCAGTCGCGTGTTCAGCGCCGTTTCGATATGGTCATAGGCCGTGCTGCCCAGCGGCAATCGCAGGGGCATACTGTCAGCATCAGCCGCCGCGATCATCGCCGACACGCATTTTTGCGCGTCACCTTTAATCTCAAAATCCCCACTCATCAGCGCGGCCCGCAGCTTTCCTGCCGTGGTTTCGCGGTAAACGGGTAAGGCATCCGCAATATCCAGGCCCGCACCAAATTGGGTCGCCGTTGGCCCTGGCTCCACCAGCAAAAAGTCGATACCAAAATCCGCAACTTCCTGTCTGACCGCTTCGACAAACCCTTCGATTCCCCATTTCGTGGCGTGATACAGACTGAAATCGGGATAGGCAATCTGCCCGCCTTCTGAAGAGACCTGCACAATGCGACCGCCGCCCTGCTCACGCAAAAACGGGATGACTGCGCGAATCAGCTGAACTGAGCCGGTGAGATTAGTGGCAATCTGGCGTTCAATTTGTGCATCACTCAACTCTTCCGCTGCGCCAAACAGGCCATATGCTGCGTTACTCACCACAACATCAATCCTCCCCGCGCGGGCGAAAGCAGAGTCGATGGCAGGTTTGATCCTCGCCGTCTCGCTGATATCCAGCACGATAAGCTGCAGATTGTCGCCATATTGCGCGCGCATATCATCCAGTGCGTGTTTACGCCGGACACTGGCGACGACCCGATCGCCACGCGCCAGCAGACTTTCACACATCAGGCGACCCAGGCCACTGGATGCACCGGTAATAAGCCAGGTTTTCATCATTTTTCTCTCTGTTTAGTGAACCGGCGTTCATCATAAAACAGATGATTGATGGCATAATCTCCCCAAACCGGCATGAGATGGTGGAGAATTTTAAACAATGAAACGCCCGTCCTGGAATGAACTTCTGGCGGTGAAAACGGTTGCTGACCAGCGCAGTTTTCGCCGCGCGGCGGATGTGCTCGGCCTTAAACGTTCAACGCTCAGCCACACGATTAAAGGTCTTGAGACCGCGCTTGGCGTGCGGCTTTTTCATCGGACAACACGCAGCGTGGCGCTGACCGAAACGGGGGAAATGCTGAATGCCCGCATGACGCCGCTGCTGACTCAGATGGACGAGTTGCTGAATGATGTCACTGCGAGCAATCACCAACCCTATGGAACGCTGCGTATCAGCGCCAGTGATGCGGCTATCAGCCTTCTGCTGGAGAAAATTCTGCCGACATTTATCCGGCATTATCCCGGCATTGAAATTGATTTAGTCGCGCAGGGTCAGCTGGTGGATATTGTTGAACAGGGATTTGATGCAGGCATACGGCTGTCTGAAGATGTGCCCAAAGATATGGTGGCCATCGCTCTGAGCGGGCCGTTGCGCTTTGTGACGGTGGCATCACCTGATTACCTGGCCTCACACCCCGCCATACGGCATCCACAGGATCTCATGCAGCACATCTGCATACGCCATCGTCTGCCGGGCGGTAAACGGTATCACTGGGAATATGAGCAAAATGAGCAGCAGTTTGCGCTGGATGTGCCCGGCAGCCTGACGCTCGACAGCGGTGCGTTGATGGCAGAAGCAGCCATGTCCGGTTCAGGCGTGGCCTATGTGCCGGAGTGCTATGCGCAGTCCGGTCTGGCGTCCCGGCGGCTGGTGATGTTGCTGGAGGAGTGGACAATCGCTTCGCAGGGTATTGCGCTCTATTTTTCGCAACACCGTCATATGCCCGTCGCGTTAAGGTTGTTTGTTGACACGATCAAGGCGACTACGCGCGACTGAGCAAATCCAGTTACCCGATAAACAGCAGCAGCAGGAGATGATCGGGATCACCGCGCGCGCTGAACCTCTCGCTTTATGCCCGACTGTCTTCCGCTGAAATATAAGGAGGATGAGGCAGAACGGCGCTTACGGCAAAAATCAGCCGATCCTGCCTGGCTGATTTTGTTCACATCATTTCGGCCTGAAACAGGAGCAGAACTCTCCGTTTATCAGGCAGGTCGGGCGGTGTTTACTGAAGATGTTTCTTCAGCTCTTCAGACGCCTGGCCGATGGCCGTGCGCACCGCAGGCTCGTGACTCAGGGCATTCAGCAGACCAAAGTCGTGAATCATGCCGTTATAGCGGGTGACGGTGACCGGCACACCGGCGGTGTCCAGTTTACGGCCAAATGCTTCACCCTCATCGCGCAGGACATCAAGCTCGGCAGTCTGAATCAGCGTTGGCGGTAACCCGGCCAGCTCGGCTTGGGTTGCACGCAGCGGAGACGCCAGAATGTTATTACGATCATTTTCTGAGGTCGTGTAGTTATCCCAGAACCACTTCATCATGTTTCGGGTCAGGAAATGACCACTGGCGAATTGCTGATAAGAAGCATCATCAAAGCGGGCATCGGTGACCGGCCACAGCATGACGTCGTAGCGAATCGCCGGAGTTTTGTGTTGTCTGGCCTGCAGCGCGACAGCGGCAACCATATTCCCGCCCACGCTGTTCCCCACCAGTGCCAGGCGTTTACCATCCACGCCAATATCAGCGCCGTGTTCGGCCACCCATTTTGTTGCCTCATAAGCCTGATGAATGGCGACCGGATAACGGGCTTCCGGTGAAGGTGCGTAGTTTACAAATACCGCCGCTGCGCCGGATTCATTGACCAGATCGCGCACCAGACGTTCATGAGTAGGAAAGTCACCGAGCACCCAGCCACCGCCATGGAAAAACATAAATACCGGCAATACGCCTGAGGCATTAGCAGGTTTGACTATCGTCAACGTGAGCGGTTTACCCAGAGCCGTAATGACTTTTTCAGAGACCTGGGCAGGCGGCAATACGGCACCCTTCTGCGCGCCGGTCAGCACCGCGCGGGCTTCTGCCGGGGATAAGGTTTCCATCGGCTTTCCGCCGCTACCGTTCAGCGCGTTAAGGAACGACGCCACGCCAGCGGTGGGCGCTGGTGCGTTTTCGGCAGGGCTGGCCCATGCTGACGTCATCTGGCTGGCTAACAGTAAAGCACCCGCGGTGAGTTTCACATTCATGATCGATTTCCTTATGTTTGCTATTATGTAGTGCGCTATTTAGTTTGGCTAAGATGCCTGTTTACAGTCGGGTTGTAAACTACTAAATAGCGAACTATTTAATATTTCGTCATGGATTCTTTTGAAGCCCGCTCACGGACTGCCTCTACGCAGGGCTTAACCGGCCAATGATTTAAAGGATCTTCGAATCTGTAGTGAGGCATCTGCGCGTGTATCAGGGCCGTCTGCGTGGTGAAAATGCGGGCAGGCAGGTTTTTCCTCTTGCAAAACTTCCCGCTGGCGTTAACCTATATACAAAACGCATACGTTTCATATAAGGATCACATGGGTATCGTAAAAATTTCCGACCTGATGCATGAGAATCTGCGCATCGCCAGTCAGGCGATGAGCCGCTCCATCAACGCACAGGCAGAACACTGGCTGAAACTTGGCATGCTGGCTGAACTCTATCCACAGCAAACCCAACACCAACTGGCGCAGATGCTGATCCGGCTCGAACTGGAAGGCAGCGCTGATATTCGCACTATGCTCCCTAAAGAGAGCCTCACTACACAAGGAGACGTGTCATGAACACCGTTAAAATTCATACCGCAGCGGAGATTGAAAAGGCGCGGGCAGCCGGACAGGCTGCGGCTCAGGTGCTGGCGATGATCACACCGCACGTCCGTCCCGGCATTACAACTGAAGAGCTGGATGATATCTGCCATGACTTCATTGTGAATGAGCTCAAGGTGACGCCCGCCAACATCGGCTATCACGGCTATACCCGCACCACCTGCACCTCGGTCAATCACGTGGTGTGCCACGGGATTCCGGCCAGCAAAAAACTCAAGGATGGCGATATCGTTAATATCGATGTCGCGATCATCAAAGATGGCTGGTACGGCGACACCAGCCGGATGTATTTTGTCGGCACGCCGTCGGTACGCGCCAAACGTCTGGTTGAGATTACCTACCAGTCCATGGTTGCAGGGATCAAAACCGTCCGTCCTGGCGCGACACTGGGCGACGTGGGCGCGGCTATTCAGCGCGTAGCGGAAGGGGCGGGTTTCTCGGTAGTTCGTGAATATTGCGGTCACGGCGTCGGTGAGATTTACCACACCGATCCTCAGGTACTGCACTACGGCACGCCGGGCGAAGGGATGCCGCTGAAGGCGGGGATGATTTTCACCATCGAACCGATGATTAATGCCGGTAAAGCGGGAACCAGCGTCCTGTCAGATGGCTGGACGGTCGTCACCAAAGATCGCTCGCTCTCGGCGCAATGGGAACATACCGTCGCCGTCACCGAAAATGGTTTTGATCTGCTGACGCCGTGGCCTGATGGCACTGGCGACTACCCGGCGATTTAACCCCTTAGCCTGAGATACGGTCTCAGGCTACATTCTCTGCCTGCTCCTGACTTCACTCAGCGTTTCCAGCGTACCGGCATGCCACACCTGAACGTCGTTACGTCCGGCGCGTTTGACCTGATAAAGCGCCTCATCGGCGCATCTCAGCCACTCATGAATCGATGCTGCATCACTTGCCGGTGCAATCCCGATACTGACCGAGCACTGGAAAGTGGATGACGCTGGCAGTCGCAGCAGGGCAATTCCCTGTTTGATCTGCTCTGCCAGCAGCAGAATGCTGGTTTCATCCGCATCCCGCACAATCACACACAACTCGTCACCGCCAAAACGCGCGGGGATATCTTTCAGGCCGACGCTGTCACGCAGCAGTGCGGAGATCTCTGCCAGCAAAAAGTCGCCCGCTTCATGCCCGAACGTGTCGTTAACCTGTTTGAAGTGATCGACATCCAGCAGCATCAGCCAGGCTTTACCCTCGCCTCGCTGCGTCCGCAAAAACTCACTTTCAAGCCGCCGCTCAAAGAGACGACGATTGGGGATTTTCAGACCGGGATCCATCAGCGCAATGCGTTCCAGCTCGCGATTTTTATTACGCAGACTCAGGGTCAGATTGTGGGAAACGATACTTAATGCCAGCAGATAGACGCTGGCAAGCGGCAGGGTGAGCCACACAGTGCGGGTACTGAAAGTCAGCAATACGGGCGCCCTTTCCGCTAACCAGAACAGCATAAAGGCCAGCAAAAAGGCCTGCAGCGCAGACTTCAGCTGAACCCAGCCACCCGCTGAGTAACGGTCGGAGATCAGCACCGCCATAATAATGATCGAGGGAAGTGGACTGAGCGCCATCGAGGCAACCCAGAAGCCGCCAAAAGCGGCATCCAGCGTCAGATTCTTGCGTTCAAAACCGGTGGGGTCACGCGATCGTAATGCCAGTCTGTAGGCTGCATAGGGCCAGGCAAAGGCATTAGTGAATAACAGCGCGCAGAGCGCCGGGCTTTTGCCCATCTCCATCAGAACCGACAGAATCGGCAGAAAACAGAGAAAGGTACCGAGCTGGCGCATCATAAACATGCGGCGCACAAATCGCTTCGATCGGCGCTTCAGTTGAACATCATCGGGAGTGTAATAATTCATAGGCACACTGAAGCAGCCACGGGTTAGGGCAGTTTATCGGCAAATGATGAAACAGGGTGAATTATTTGCAGAATATTCTTATTGCGTAACTAATGTTTTCTTTGGCTATTGAAGCAGAAATGGCTCAGCCAATGATAGCTGAGTGAGAGGGGTTGCGCGCAATGACAGCGCGCATCTGGAGATTATCTGCGGCCTTTGACAATCGATGCCGACCAGTTGAAATCACTCACTTCACTGGCGGTCAGTGAAGAAGGCTTCTTTTTACGCAGCGGTTTTTTCTTCGCCTTCTCTGCCAGCGCTCTTTCCTTCTCCATTTTACTGGTCATAACGATCTGACGCGCTTCACTATTAAATTCTTTCTCTTTCTTACTGTCGGGCGCTTTACCGGTTCGCTGACGGTACTTCTCTGCCAGACCCTTGTAGGTTTGCTCGACGGCCAGTCGTTCATCAGCGTTGAACTGATCAATGGAAATCATCTTTTTATCGTTCATAGCGGCGTGTCCTGTGGCGAGTTATCCGCGCAAGTGTACCGCATTTGCGGTCCGTTAATGCACCGAATGGCATTAATCAGTTGGCATGATGAATCTGCCCGCCCCGGACGGCCGGTAAATCCTCTGAAACTCACGCTTAAGCCCTGCTAAAAACAGGGTTATCTCTTAATATAAAACTAATGTTCATCAGGTTTACTGGCAGTGACCACGTACTGCCGAGGAGCTGAAGGAATGATAAAAGAGACCGATCGCCTGTCACAGGCATTATTACGGCGGCATGGGATTGGCGTTAAACAGAAACGTATACACTTTCGCGGCAGAGACCTGCTGTTTCAGCTGCACAACGCCCGCTATGATGTTTTCAACGGTGATCGCTGCATCGCGACCGTGGATACCAATAATATTAATGAAGCCATTAAGCAGTTTAAAGCGCTGGACAATCCTGCGGAGAAATAACCATGCCAGACTATTGCGTGTTTAAGAAGGCTCATGAAGTCAGGACCGTGAACGTTGCGCGGCAGTGCCAGCAGGACGCGTTAACGTCCAAGGGCTTTGAGAAGGTCTGGGACGTGGTGCACGCCGATAACGCGGATGCTGCCCTGCTGCGCTATCAGCAGCTGCGTCGCGATGAAGAGACTGCCGCACAGTCGTTTGCAACGGACTCAGTAGTAAGCAGTCTGTTAAGTCTCCTGTCCCGGTAAGCCAGTGTCGTGCAGCCGGTTCAACGCCAAAGTTACTGTCAATTCATCCCGCGCTGATTAGAATAAAGAAAATTCCCCGAACACAGGTTTCTGATGAAAATCACCATTCACAAAGAAGATGAGCTGTTTATGCACAACTTCTTTGCTGCGCCATGCCACACCATTGAAACAGATTCACCCCAGGCTCAACAGATTCAGCAATCGCTGCAGCTGGCTATTCAGCAAAAAGGATTAGAGGCCGATGGCGACTGGAAACGCAGCCTGACCTTTCTGCTGCTGTTTCTCTTTCTGTATGCGGCGCTGGGTGCCTCACTGACGCTTGATCTCAGCACCGCTGGCACGGCCCACAAAAGTATTGCCTATGCGCTGGAAGCGATTCCGGTGCTCATCGCCTTCTCCGGCTTCTTCATCTCCATTCTCTATCTATTCCTGACCCGCGCCAGCGCGCGGAAACAGCGTAACTGGGAAAAGAGCATTCTGGTGCTGGAGAAGTACTCTATCGGCAACCTGTTTAAAGCGACGCACACCCAAGGCGGCGGCACCAGTAATTACTCTTTACCGAACCTTTCCATCTCGCTCGCGCTGTTTATCTGCGTAACCTGGCTGGTGATTTATAACTATCTGACGTTTACCACCAGCGGCGTGTTTGGCAGTGTGATTTCACTGTTCATCAGCACCATGGTGTATGTGATCCTGGATATTCAGCTGCTTAAGCCTTTTATCCATGTGGCTGAGCAGGATGAAAAAGAAAAGAGCGACGCGGATAAAGAGCAGGATTAACGGCCTTCTGAACGGCAATAGAGATACCCGGTCATCGCGCCGGGTATTTTTTTGCCCGGCTTTCGCTGGCAGACAAAACGAGTGTCGGTGTTGATGCAGGCACGCCGTTAAGCGATCAACTAACAGTATGTTGTAACTATGAAGGGCCTGTTTACCTCTTCGTGTGCGGCCTGCTGGCAGTATGAAACTGGCCCGCCTTTACAGCGGGCCTCAGGACTTACCAGCGGGTTTTCTGCATATCGATGACAAAACGATATTTCACATCGCTGGTCAGCATACGCTCAAAGGCCGTTTCCACCTCTTCACCGGTGATCATCTCTACGTCAGCCGTGATGTTGTGCTGACCACAGAAGTCGAGCATCTGCTGCGTCTCCAGAATGCTGCCAATCGAGGTGCCGGTGATACTCAGGCGGCGAAACACCATCGGGGTGACATTCGGTGACGGATGCGGCTGATCGGGGATCCCCACCAGCACCAGCTGACCATTGGTTTTCAGTGCGTTCAGATAAGGATCGAGGTCGTGCGGCGCGGCAACACAGTCCAGGATGATATCCAGCGATGCCTGACAGGCTGCCATTTGTGCTGCGTCTCGCGAGATCACCACGTTTTTCGCGCCAAGGCGGCGCGCATCCGCCCCTTTCGCCGGAGAGGTGGTAAAGAGGGTGACGTCAGCGCCCAGCGCGCTGGCCAGCTTTACCGCCATGTGACCCAGCCCGCCAAGCCCGATCACCCCGACACGATCGCCCGCTTTGACATTGAAGTGCTGCAACGGTGACCAGACGGTCACGCCCGCGCACAGCAGCGGTGCCACCGCGTTCAGCGCCAGATTGTCGGGCACCGTAACCACAAAATGCTGGTCAGCGATGACGTGCTGCGCATAGCCGCCAGACGTTGTTTTACCGGTATATTTATCGGTGCCGTTGTAGGTCGGCGTGAAGCCTGCTTCACAATATTGCTCTTCCTGCTGCTTGCAGAAGTGGCATTCACGGCAGGAATCGACCATGACGCCCACCCCCACCGTATCACCGATGGACAATTTCGTGACGTTGTCACCCGTAGCGACGACACGCCCGACAATCTCATGACCCGGCACCAGCGGATAACGGCTGACGCCCCACTCATTGCGCGCCATATGAAGATCAGAATGGCAGACGCCACAATACAGGATTTCGATTTTGACATCGTCCGCCTGCAGATCACGTAACTCAATCTGACCGGCCTTCAGCGGTTGATCAGCCCTTGCGGCTACCAGCGCATTAATTTTCATCTGTTGCCTCTTTTCACCTGATGGTCTTAAAGAAAGCGGCCCACTATAGACAGATGGATTCCTGTTTGGTAGTAGTTACCTTTTGGTTACCATGAAACAGGAAGAGAGAGTATGCCGGTCTGGGTAGAAGGAAAACTGTGCTTTTATGCGGACTCACCGCCGCGCCGCCTGCTGGAACTTTTTTCGGTCAAGTGGAGCACGATGGTGCTGCATGCGCTTTATCACTGGCCGGAAAATCGCGCACGCACGGGGGAACTGGAGCGCAGTCTGCAGGGCATTTCAAAGAAGATGCTGATTCAGACGCTGCGCGAGCTGGAGCAGCGCGGACTGGTGTCGCGTCAGGTGTGGCAGGTAGTGCCGCCAAAAGTGGAATACACCCTTACGGCGCTGGGGCATACCTTTGCAGAGCCGATTGAGCAGATGTATCAGTGGGGTCTGGAGAATCAGGCTGCGCTGGACGAGATGGAAAATCACGCGCGCAGCCATCATGAAAGAGACGGTTGATCCCGCCAGTGACGCATAGCGGGTTTAATCGAACGGGAATTCGCGCGCCAGTACGCGTGCAATCACATTCAGTGCACCTTCGTCATTGTTGCTCTGAGTCTGATAGCGCGCCACGGCGGCGACAGCGTCAGCCGCATTGGCCATGGAGAAGCTGAAGCAGGCCTGACGCAGCATCTCGATGTCATTCGCACTGTCGCCAATCGCCAGCACTTCGCAGTCGCTGATGCCCCACTTCTCCTGCAGCAGTGCAATGCCATGCGCTTTATGGCAGCCGGGAATAATCAGATCGATAAAGCCGAAGCCACTGGAAACCGGATGCATGATGTTTTCCAGCTCGCCCAGACGGGCATGCAGTCGTTGCAGCAGGGCATCCACCCCTTCATGCTCCAGCTTCAGCGAGAATTTGAAGATGGTGTCATCGATGGCATAGAGGTCATCGCGTTTTTCCAGCCGGTGATAGTGGTTTGCCAGCTGCTCCATCATCTCGTCAGAGGCGGATGTGTGCATATAGGCACCATTGCGTCCACAGACCACCACCGCGATGTCGGGTTCATGCGCCAGGATGTCGAGAATCTTATGCACCTTCGCCTGCGCTAACTCTCCGCAGAAGATCTCTTCGTTGCAGTCAGAAACCCAGGCACCGTTTTCTGCCACGAAAGCGATCTCATCTTTGATATCGGGAAAATAGCGCTGCAGCTGGTAATACTGATTACCGCTGGCCACCACAAAACGGATGCCCTTCTGCTTCAGCAGCGCATACTGACGTGAAAACCGCTGGACGTTGTACTGCTTGTTGTCGTCCAGAAAGGTGCCGTCCATATCCACCGCAATCATCTTAACCGCCATCTCGCCTGCCCCTATACGTTCGCCGTTCTGTCCTTTCGGCTGATTGATTTGATTCATAAAGCTTACTCGCTGTGTGGATTAATGAGAATGCAAATAGTGACGTTGCTAATGAATTTCAGAGCGTTCCGGTGCCTGAGTTGTGTTATCACGCACGGTTTTAAGCGTTAAAAGAATGTTAACCTCAGCCGCATATTACGAATGAAGATTATTTTAATTACATTCGTAACTCAACCCTTAACCCTGAGGAACATGAGATGCGTGATGAATCCCGATCTACCCCCTTACCTGACGACGTCAAAGCCGCGATCCGCACGATGAAAAGCCAGTTACGCCAGCAAATCGGTGATGTCGAGGCCCTGTTCCGGCAGGTGTGCGACAACATCATTGCTGCGATTGCTGAAGCAAAAGCGGACGAAGCCAGAACCGGCAGCGCCTGGCCGGTGGTCCCGATGCAGGACATTGCTGAAGGTAAGGTTTCGGATGAAACCCGGGCACGGATTAAGCGTCGGGGCTGCATGGTAATTAAGCAGCACTTCGCGCGCGATCAGGCGCTGGCCTGGGATAAGTCGATGCTCGACTATCTGGATCACAACCGGTTTGACGAACAGTATCGCGGTCCCGGTGATGACTTTTTTGGCACGCTCGCTGCCTCCCGCCCGGAGATCTATCCGATTTACTGGTCGCAGGCACAAATGCAGGCGCGGCAGAGCGCGGCCATGGCTGACGCGCAATCTTTTCTGAACCGGTTGTGGACGTTTGAATCACAGGGTAAGCAGTGGTTCGATCCGGATATCAGCGTGATCTATCCCGATCGCATTCGTCGTCGTTTGCCGGGCACGACCTCAAAAGGATTGGGTGCCCATACCGACTCCGGCGCGCTGGAACGCTGGTTACTGCCGGCTTATCAGCAAGTCTTCAGTAAGTTGTTTCACGGCGATTTTGCCGCTTACGATCCCTGGGATGCGGCTCACCGGACTGAAGTCGATGAGTATGATCTGCCTGGCACGACTAAATGTTCCGTGTTCCGGACGTTCCAGGGCTGGACCGCGCTCTCAGATATGATCCCCGGTCAGGGGCTGCTGCATGTGGTGCCGGTGCCGCAGGCGATGGCTTACGTGTTACTGCGGCCGCTGCTGTCTGATGTGCCGGAAGATGAACTCTGCGGCGTCGCGCCGGGTCGGGTGTTGCCCATTAATGAACAGTGGCATCCGCACCTGATAGCCGGTCTCTGTTCGATACCAGCATTAGAGGCGGGTGATTCGGTGTGGTGGCATTGTGATGTGATCCACGCGGTGGCGCCGGTGGAAGATCAGCAGGGCTGGGGCAACGTGATGTATATCCCCGCTGCGCCGATGTGTGACAAAAACCGCGCCTATGCCCGGCGGGTTGCACAGGCCCTGGAACAGGGTCGATCGCCTGGCGATTTCCCGCCGGAAGATTATGAAGCGACGTGGGAGCAGCGGTTTAAGCCGGAAGATCTCAATCTGAATGGCCGCCGCTCACTGGATTTAGCCTGAGCCGGACCCCGCGTCGCACCCCGGCGCGGGGTAATCCTGATACACTGCTGTCTGGCTGCTTTTTTAAGATGAAAACTCACTTATGAACCCGCGACATCATCAGATTATTCAACTGGTTAATAGCCGTGGCAGCGTAACGGTCAGTGACCTGGCGCAGCTCACCGGCGTTTCCGAAGTGACGGTGCGGCAGGACCTGACGCTGCTGGAGCGTGACCGGCTGCTGCGCCGGGTTCACGGCTCAGCGCTGGCACTGGACAGCGATAACGTCGGCACCCGCATGAATACCCGTTATCCCCTCAAGCAGGCGCTGGCGCAGCATGCGGCCAGTCTGGTGCAGCCGGGGGAATCGATATTTATCGAGGGCGGCAGTACTAATGCGCTGCTGGCCCGTGCGCTGGCTGACCGGGCCGATCTTACGCTGATTACCGTCAGCCACTATATTGCCCAGCTTCTTCGGGAAGCCGCCTGTGAAGTGATTGTGCTCGGGGGATTGCTGCAGAAAAGCAGTGAGTCGGTGGTCGGCCCACTGACCCGTTACTCCCTCCAGCAGGTACATTTTCACCGGGCGTTTGTTGGCGTGGATGGCTGGCATCCGGAGACCGGGTTCACTGGCCGCAATATGCTGCGCTGTGATGTGGTGGATGCGGTGCTGGCGAAAGGCGCTGCAAGCTACGCCCTGACTGATGCCTCTAAATTTGGGCAGATTCATCCCTATCCGCTCTCATCCGGTTATCAGGTCGGCCATGTCATTACCGATGAGACGCTGGATGCGACAACGGTCGGACAGCTCAGAGAGCAGTCGATTGAGGTGATGCAGATCGCGGCGGGTTAATCCGTCACGGGCCCTTTGGTGACGGAATCGCGCAGCATCAGGCTGGCCGTGAAAGGCGCCTGGGTGTGCCAGTCACCGCCGTCCAGCATGGTCAGCAGGCGGTTAATCGTCTCATCAATCATCTCCGTGACCGGCAGTTTCATGCTGGATAACGACGGCGTGATATAGGGTGCCAGCGGAATATCATCGAAGCCAATCACCGAGACCTGTCCGGGCACCGCCACGTTGCATTCGGTCAGCCGCTTAATGGCACCAATCGCCATCTCATCATTACTTGCCACCAGTGCAGTAAAGGGAACGTTGCGTTCCAGCAGCTGGTCCGCGGCCGCCATGCCGCTCTGCGCCGTCCATTTCCCGGCCACAATACGGCGGTCATCGGCTTCAATACCTTTAGCAGCCAGCGCGGCGCGATAGCCGGAAAGGCGCTCGACGCCGGTCGGGGAATCCAGTGAGCCGGTGATAAAGGCGATATCGCGATGTCCCTGACTCAGCAGATGGCTGACCGCCGTGGCGCTACTGGCGTGCTGATCGCTGTAAATACAGTAGCTGTGGTTGACGCGCAGCCGACGGTTGATCACCAGAATCGGCTGTTTGTGGCGGGAGATAATCGCATCCAGCGCGTCAATGCTCAGAAAGCGCGGGTAGATAATGATACCGTCACAGCGCAGGTCGAGCAGAAACTGAATCGCCGCCTCTTCCTGCTCAGCGGTGTGTTTGCCGTCCGCCAGAATCAGCTGGCGGCCCTGCTGCTCCATCATGCGCGCGGAATGCGCCATTAATTCAGTGAAGTAGCTGCCGCTGTAGAGCGTGTTGGTGATCACCAGTCCGATGGTCTGAGAGGTTTTCGTCGCCAGGTTGCGCGCCAGCAGATTGGGCCGGTATCCGGTTTCCGCAATCGCCTTTAACACTCTTTCACGCTTTTCCTGCCCGACATACCCATTGCCGGAGAGCACACGTGACACTGTCGCTTTCGAGACGCCCGCCCTGTCTGCCACTTCCTGAATCGTTGCCATGGTGATGCTCCTTTGCTGCGTCGTCCTGCAGTCTACCTAAGCCTCTCAATGTTGGAAATATTTACCCGGCCTGCGCACGAAGTTAACGGCGCCAGTCGGGTGACGCACCTCACAAAAAAGAAATCTGCCTGATTTCACCTCTTGTCGGCGCGATTAAAGCCCTTCATGATTTTGTGAAACCGGTTTCCTATTTGCCTGCCTGCAGGCGCAAAAACATAAAAACCCTGACCGATTTACCCTACAGAGAAGAACGATCATGCCCATGAACTATGCCGAGGTGTCACGCGCCATTGTCGATGCGCTGGGCGGCCTCACCAATATCGAAGCCGTCACTCACTGCATGACCCGTCTGCGGTTTGTGGTTAAAGATGAAACGCAGATCGACATGCCCCGCCTCAAAGCGATTAAAGGCGTTATGGGTGTGGTACACAACGACACTCAGTGCCAGGTGATCATCGGGAACAACGTGTCGCAGGCCTATCAGGCCGTGCTAGCGCTGGGATCGCCCGGCGGCGCTGCACCGACCGTGCCGGTAAAACGCAAAATTACCCTGCGAGGCATCGGCGCAGGCATCCTGGATGCGCTGGTAGGCACCATGTCGCCGCTGATCCCGGCCATTATTGGCGGGTCGATGGTTAAGCTGCTGGCGATGATCCTGGATATGGCGGGCGTCTTCGAAAAAGGCTCGTCAACGCTGGTGATCCTCAACGTGATTGGCGACGGCGCATTCTTCTTCCTGCCGATCATGGTGGCGGCCTCTGCGGCGCTGAAATTCAAAACCAATATGTCGCTGGCAATTGCCATTGCCGGTGTGCTGGTCCATCCCAATTTTGTTGATCTGATGGCAAAAGCGGCACAGGGTCAGCACGTTGAATTCGCCTTTATCCCGGTGACAGCGGTGAAATATACCTACACGGTGATCCCGGCGCTGGTGATGACCTGGATCCTGTCGCACATTGAGCGCGGCGTGGATCGCATTACCCCGGCCGTGACCAAAAACTTCCTGAAACCGATGCTGATCGTGCTGATTGCTGCGCCCATCGCGATTGTGCTGATTGGTCCGATTGGTATCTGGATCGGCAGCGGCATCTCCGCGCTGGTCTACACCGTCCATGGCTATCTTGGCTGGCTGTCGGTTGCGATTATGGGTGCCATCTGGCCGCTGCTGGTGATGACCGGGATGCATCGGGTATTTACGCCGACCATCATCCAGACCATCGCCGAGACCGGCAAAGAAGGCATGGTGATGCCGTCTGAAATTGGGGCCAACCTGTCGCTGGGCGGATCGTCCCTGGCGGTGGCGTTCCGGACTAAAAATCGCGAACTGCGCCAGACCGCACTGGCGGCGGCGGCCTCGGCCATCATTGCCGGCATTTCTGAACCGGCGCTATATGGCGTCGCGGTGCGCCTTAAACGCCCGCTGATCGCCTGTCTGATCAGCGGCTTTATCTGCGGCGCGGTCGCGGGCATTGGCGGGCTGGCCAGCCACTCAATGGCCTCACCGGGTCTGTTCACCAGCGTACAGTTCTTCGACCCGGCTAATCCCATGAGTATCGTCTGGGTCGGTGCGGTCATGGTGTTGTCGGTGGTGCTGTCATTTGTGCTGACGCTGCTGTTAGGGTTTGAAGATATTCCTGAAACTGAAACTGAAACTGAAACTGAAACTGAAACGAAATCCGAAGCCGGAACCGCCGCGCAACCTGTGCCGGTTACCGAACGCACTAACGCGATTAATAGTCACTAAAGGAAAGGGTCACGCTGACCCGGAAAAGAGGATTGCATGTCTGATTCAAGGTTCCCGCAAGGATTTTTATGGGGCGGCGCACTGGCCGCCAACCAGAGTGAAGGCGGCTTTCGTGAAGGCGGAAAGGGCTTAACCACCGTCGATATGATCCCGCATGGCCAGCATCGTATGCCGGTCAAACTGGGTCTGGAAAAGCGTTTTACCCTGCGTGACGACGAGTTTTATCCCAGCCATGATGCCATCGATTTCTATCACCGCTATCGGGAGGATATCGCGCTGATGGCGGAGATGGGGTTCAGCGTGTTCCGCACTTCGATCGCCTGGAGCAGGCTCTATCCCAATGGGGATGAACTGACGCCTAATCCGGAAGGCATCGCCTTTTACCGCGCGGTCTTCGAGGAGTGCCGGAAATATCATATCGAACCGCTGGTCACGCTCTGCCACTTTGATGTGCCGATGCATCTGGTCACGGAATATGGTTCGTGGCGTAACCGCAAGATGGTGGACTTTTTTGCCCGTTATGCCCGCACTTGTTTCGAAGCGTTTGATGGGCTGGTGAAATACTGGCTGACGTTTAACGAGATCAATATCCTGCTGCACAGCCCGTTTTCTGGGGCCGGTCTGGTATTCGAACCGGGTGAGAATAAGGAGCAGGTAAAATACCAGGCAGCACATCATGAACTGGTTGCCAGCGCACTGGTCACGCGGATCGCGCATGAGGTGAATCCGGCTAACCAGGTCGGCTGCATGCTGGCCGGTGGCAACTTCTATCCGTGGTCGAGTAAACCGGAAGATGTCTGGGCGGCACTGGAGAAAGATCGCGAAAACCTGTTCTTTATCGATGTGCAGGCGCGCGGCGCTTATCCGGCCTACGCCGCGCGGGTGTTCCGTGAAAAAGGTGTGACGCTTGAGATCGAAGCCGGTGATGCCGACATTCTGAAAAACAGCGTCGATTTCGTCTCGTTCAGTTACTACGCTTCACGCTGCGCCTCGGCGGAGATGAATGAGCAGAACAGCAGTGCCGCCAACGTGGTGAAATCCCTGCCTAATCCTCACGTGCCGCGCAGCGAGTGGGGCTGGGGCATCGATCCGCTCGGCTTACGCATTACCATGAACATGATGTATGACCGCTACCAGAAACCGCTATTCCTGGTCGAAAATGGCCTGGGTGCGCGCGATGAAATCGACGCGAATGGCGAGATTAATGATGATTACCGCATCAGCTATCTGCGTGAACACATCCGCGCCATGGGCGATGCCATCGAAGATGGTGTGCCGGTGATGGGTTACACCAGCTGGGGCTGCATCGATCTGGTTGCCGCCTCAACCGGTGAAATGAGCAAGCGCTACGGTTTCGTTTACGTTGACCGTGACGATTTGGGCAACGGCACGCTGGCGCGCACGCGCAAGAAATCGTTCTGGTGGTATAAGAAAGTGATTGCCAGTAACGGGGCCGATCTTGATTGACAATGTCACTTAATATCGCGCACGCGTGCCGTTGTACTCCGGCACTAATTATCGTATAACGAATGTCTCCGAGGGGTGTCCTGTAATGGGCTGAGATGGCGAAAGCCGAACCCTTTGAACCTGATCTGGGTCATGCCAGCGAAGGGACGGGTCGGCAGATTTTTCTGCATCATCTCCTGCACTATCCCCTGTTCCAGACCGTATGCCCGGATCTCCCTGTTACTGGAGATCCCATGTCACATCCGCTTTTCGAAACCGGCTTTTATGGTCGTCTGCGCCAGCAGGCGGGCAGTCACTGGCACGCTTATGTCGCGCACGATTTTGTGCAGCAGCTCGGTCAGGGCACGCTGCCACCCGCCGCATTCCGCCACTATCTCACCCAGGATTATCTCTTCCTGCTGCACTTTGCCCGTGCCTGGGGTCTGCTGATCAGCAAACTCTCAGAGCCAGCCGCGTTGCGCAGCGCGACGGCATCGCTCAACGCCATCGTCAGCGAACTGCCGCTGCATCTGGCTTACTGCCAGCAATGGGGCATCAGCGAGGCGGCGATGGCGAGCGAACCCGAGGCCATGGAAACGATCAACTACACCCGCTACGTGCTGGACGTGGGTCACACCGGCGACGCGCTGGAACTGATGACCGCGCTGATGCCCTGTGTTGCCGGTTACGCTGAAATTGGCCTGACGCTGCTGGACGATCCTGCGACACGCTTTGAGGGAAATCCGTACGCCCCGTGGATAGAGAACTATGGGGATGAGTCCTACCTGGCGGGCGTCGGTTCCTCACTCCTGCTGTTTGAAGTCCTGGCTCAGCAGCGCGCGGGTGAACAACGTTTTAACCCGCTGACTGAGATTTTCACCACCGCAACCCGGCTGGAAGCGGCGTTCTGGCAGATGGGTCTCAATAGTGCTGCCCCTCTTCAGGTCAGTCCATGAACCCGCCGGGGATTTCAGTTCGCCAGCTCTGCCTGACGCTGGGTCAGCAGCAGCTGTTCAGCCAGCTTGATCTGGAGATCGCGGGCGGCGCTTTTACCGCTTTGCTGGGTGCCAGCGGCGTGGGTAAAAGCAGCCTGATGCGGGTCATTGCGGGTCTGACACCCCCGACCTCCGGACAGATTAGCGGCAGCGATGGCCTGCCGCTGACCGGGCGCATCGCCTGGATGGGGCAACAGGATTTGCTCTATCCCTGGCTCACGGTGGAACAGAATGTCTGCCTCGCGAGTCGCCTGAACGGGAAGAAAGCCGATCGCGACTGGGCGCAGCATCTGCTGGAACGGGTAGGTCTGAGTCACTGTGCCCGCGCACGGCCCGCGACACTCTCCGGCGGGATGCGTCAGCGTGCGGCGCTGGCTCGCACCCTATACACCCGTCAGCCGATTGTGCTGATGGATGAGCCGTTCTCCGCGCTGGATGCACTGACCCGGACGCAGATCCAGACGCTGGCCGCGGAAGTGCTGGTCGGTCACACCGTACTGCTGATTACCCATGATGCCGCAGAAGCCTGCCGGCTCAGTCATCATCTGCTGGTGATCGGTTTTGCGGGAATAGAAGCCGCATCCCCACTCCAGGGTCAGCCACCGCGGGCAGCCGATGACATCCATGTTATCCAGAGTCAGGCCGCCCTGCTGAAACAGCTAAGCAGGATAGCCGGATGAGATCACGTTTCGCCGGACTTCACCGGGGAGTCACGCTGTTTGCGGGACTGATTGCGCTGTGGTGGCTCGCCACGCTGACCTCTATTCCGGCGTTTCTGCTGCCCTCGCCCGCTGCGGTCGCCGCCGCGCTGTGGCAGAACGCGGACTATCTGAGCCATCACACGCTGATTACCCTGACCGAGATCCTCAGCGGCATGGCGCTCGGCGTGCTGCTGGGTGGTGTGCTGGCGCTGGGCATGACGTTTTCGCCGTGGTTACAGCGCTGGATGATGCCGCTGGTGATTACCAGCCAGGCGATTCCGGTGTTTGCCCTGGCCCCCCTGCTGGTGCTGTGGTTTGGCTTTGGTATGAGCGCCAAAGTCGCGATGGCCGTGCTGGTGATCTTTTTCCCGGTAACCTCCACCTTTTTTGATGGCCTGCGTCGCGTCACACCCGGCTATCTCGATCTGGCCCGCACTATGGGCGCTTCACCCGCCGCGCAACTGCGTCATGTCCGACTGTTAGCGGCGCTGCCCGCGCTGGGTTCGGGCCTGCGGATGGCGGCGGCCGTCGCGCCAATCGGCGCAATCATCGGTGAATGGGTCGGCTCAGCCGAAGGGCTGGGCTTCGTGATGCTGAATGCCAACGCGCGGATGCAGAGCGACATGTGTTTCGCCGCGCTCTTCATTCTGGTGCTGATGACGCTGGCGCTGTGGCTGTCTGTCGATCTCCTGCTGCGCCGCCTGATTACCTGGGCACCTGAGACAATTTAATCACCTGAAAAATGAGAAAAACCATGACTAAACTACCCCTCTTTACCCTGCTGTTCAGCGCCTCCTTAGCCAGCCAGGCTAAGGCGATGGAAAAACTGACGCTGGTGCTCGACTGGTATATCAATCCCGATCACGCGCCGATTATGGTGGCTCAGCAGACCGGCGCGTTTGCAGCCGAAGGGCTGGACGTGAACATTGTGCCGCCTTCCGATCCGGCGCTGCCGCCGCGGCTGGTGGCAGCAAAGCAGGCGGACCTGGCGATTACCTATCAGCCGCAGCTGCATTTCTTCGCCGATCAGGGCCTGCCGCTGATGCGGGTAGGCACGCTGATTAACACGCCGCTGAATACGTTGATGACGTTAGACAAAACGGTAAAAAAACCGGCAGATTTAAAAGGTAAACGCATCGGCTATTCGGTCAGCGGCATTGAACAGGCAACGCTGGCGACCATGCTGGCCCATGACGGTGTCAAAGCCGACCAGGTGAAGCTGGTTAACGTCAATTTTCAGCTCACCAGCGCCCTGATGACCGGCCAGGTGGATGCGGTGATCGGCGGCTATCGCAATATCGAAGCCCTGGAGCTGAAACTCGCGGGCAAAGCACCGGTGGTGCTCAACGTTGAGGATTACGGTGTTCCGGCCTATGACGAGCTGATTATTGTCGCCAATCGTGATGAGGCACACTCGGAGAAAATTCAGAAGTTTTTGCGGGCACTGAAGAAGGGTAATGCCGAATTGCAGGCGCATCCTGAGGAGAGCTGGCTGGCCTTTGCCCGCGCGCATCCGGAGCTGAACACGCCGCTAAACCATCAGGCATGGCGTGCCACGCTGCCCCTGTTTGCCGCCGATCCGGCAAAACTGGATCGCGCACGCTATCAGGCCTATGAGCAATTTCTGTTTGATAACAAACTGATTAAAAGCATCACCCCGGTTGAGCGCTACGCCATCGGCAGTCAGTGATCAATGCGCCCGCAGCAATCGCTGCGGGCTGGTTACGGATTACTGGTGGGACTTCTGATACAGCCAGTGTTCAATGTCGCTGGCGGGCAGCGGTTTTGAGAAGAAGTAGCCCTGAATCTGATCGCAACCGTAGGTTTTCAGTAATCCCAGGGTCGCTTCTGTTTCGACGCCCTCGGCCAGCACGGTGTAATTCAGCTCTTTCAGCATCTGAATAATGCATCTGACGATGATTTTTGATGCCTCATCTTCACCCATACGTGAGATCAGTGAGCGATCAATCTTAATCACGTTCAGCGGGATATCCTGCAGATAGCTGATGTTGCTGTAACCAACGCCGAAATCATCCAGCGAGATCACAAAACCGTGCGATTTCAGCGCTTCCAGCCCTTTGATCGCCACATCACTTTTGGTGATCAACTCATTCTCCAGACACTCAATGCCCAGGATAGCGTTGGGCAACTGTGCCGCCGCCAGTTTCGCCACCAGCTGTTCGGCAAAATCGGCCCTGGCGAAGTCGCGCTCGCTGACGTTGATTGAGACCGGAATCAGATCGTACTCGCGATTCCAGCTCGCCAGCTGCTCAACGGCATGATCGATAACCCAGCTGGTCAGATCGGAGATCAGGTTAGTTTTACCCGCTAACGGGATAAATTCTGATGGGAAGAGTTCACCCCGCTCAGGATGATTCCAGCGGATCAGCGCCTCCAGCCCGACCGTTTTACCGGTTTTGAGACATACTTTTGGCTGCCAGGCCAGGTAAAGCTCTTCGTCTTTCTTCAGCGCCTGAGCCAGATCGTTCATGATCATAAAGTCATCGGTGCGACGGGAGTCGTAACTCTCGTCAAACGACATCGCACTGATGTTTTCATCAATGGCCTCATGCAGCGCGCTCACCGCCTGACGCACCGTTTCATTCGCATCCATCTGGTCCGGCACAAACTCTGTTTCACCGGTGAAGACATCCAGGTCGAGCGTGATATTTTCCGCCAGATCGGCCTTCATGCCCTTAAACAGGTCCGGCAGATTATGCGCGTTATAACGACCTGAATAAGGCTGCACGATAGCGAAACGGCCCGGGGCAAAAGCGTAGAGTGTTTCGTTGTCCGGCAGCATGAGCCGATGTGCCACATCCTGCGCCATCTGCTTCAGCAATTTCTCCATCGGCGCAATACCCACCGCGCGTGAAAGCTCATAGGCGCGAATGATGTCGAGGCAGTCGATAAGAATCAGGCGAAAGCGACGGTGAGGCGCGGTAAGGGTCAGCTGCTGAATGTCACGAATCAGTCGTGGCCGATTCGGCAGGTGCGTAATGATGTCGGCAAATCCGGCATTGTTCCACGCATCAAGAAAAGAGGTCACCAGCGTTGCCAGTGAGCGCAGCGTGGCGAGTTTCTCGTCCGTAAAGGGATGTGGCTGCGTGTCGGTCACGCAGAGCGTTCCGAGTGTGGCGCCGTCGAGATTCTGCAGTGAGACACCGGCATAGAATCGAATATGCGGATCGCCATTCACGAACGGGTGGGTGACAAAGCGCTCATCCAGCAACGTGTCAACCACCACCAGATGCCCTTCACCATCGACGACGTGGCGGCACAGAGATTCATCACGGGTCGATTGTTTGAGATCGAAATTCCGTGACGCTTTAATGTATTGATTATGATCGTCAATAATCGAAATGAAGCTGCCTGAAATACCCAGCACCTGGCTGGCGAGATTAACGAATCTCTCCAGCACGTTATCCCGGACTTCATCCGGTGACAGAAGTGCCTTAATTGCGCTCAGACGTTTTACGTCGCTGCCATTTTGCTCGTTATGCACTGAAACCTCTCCTATGCAGGCGCAAAAATCGAAAATAATTTAGCTTAACAATGCTCAATTAGCGCCCAATTATCAGATGAATAGCGGCTCAACCTGACAGTACTTTCACAACGAAACAGTGTCGCACGATATAGGATCGCTGTCGAAATCATTTAACGTTCTTCTTTCACGCGCGCAACCTGCGGCGACTCCGTCCGGAAGCCAAGGCCAATCAGGCGTCCCAGCACAAACCGCAGGAACGGCAGGCGCTGGATAATCGCAGGCACCTTGCTGCTTCCCGTGGGTTTTCTTTTGGCTTTGCCTCGGCTCATTTTGATCTGCAAAAACTGCGTGGCGACCGTGGGGAACTGCCGACGTTTCTGCACTTTCTCCAGATCGCGCAGCTGCAGCTCTCCCCGCTTCAAAGGGCCGCTGAGAAGATTCGCTGTCGCTACCGCATCCTGAATCGCCAGATTGACGCCAACCCCGCCAATCGGCGACATAGCATGTGCAGCATCACCAATACAGAGCAGGCCAGGTTTCGCCCACTTATCCAGCCGGTCAATCTTTATCGACAGCAGCTTAAACGCTTCCCAACTGGTGATTTCCGCTACGCGCGTCGCTTCAAAAGGCGACAGCGCCGCCACTTCGGCTTTAAATGCGTCGAGTCCGGCGGCCTGTTTCGCCCTAAACTCCCCTTTCGGAATGGTCAGTCCGCACTGCCAGTAGTCACCGCGATCAATAACAATAAAGTTCTGGCGAGGCCCTTTATGGCCCATGCCCAGATCGGGATCGTGCGGCTGCTTACTCAACCGGAACCAGATGACATCGCGTGCCGCGCCAAACTCCTGACCGGTCAGCCCTGCGGCTTCGCGCACCCGTGAATGACGCCCATCGGCGCCGACCACCAGTTTGCAGCGGATGTGCAGTTGCTGATTGCCGCGTGAGGCCGTCACGCCGCTGACCGTGCCATTTTCATCAGTCAGCGACTCAAATGACGTCGATTGCAACAGAGTAAAGCCCGGATAGCGGGCGCTCTGTTCAGCCATATAGTTCAGGAAATCCCACTGCGGCATAAAGGCGATAAAGCGGCATTTAACCGGCAGACGTGAGAAATCGGCCATAGTAACACTCTGTCCTGCAATTTCCGCCTCCAGCTTTTCAGCACGCTGATGCGGCAGAGTGAGGAAGGTTTCCAGCAATCCGAGCTGATGCATAATTTCCAGCGTCGACGGGTGAATAGTGTCTCCGCGAAAATCGTGAAGAAAATCGGCGTGCTTTTCGATGACGACGACGCGCAGGCCCGCACGGGCAAACAGATAGCCCAGCATCAACCCGGCCGGGCCACCGCCGACAATACAGCAGTCAGCGGTAATAATTTCAGTGGAATGTGGCTGCATGTCAGCTCCCTGTCGCGCCAGTATTGCTATGATTATTGCGTCAACCGTGGCGATGTTGCCGCAGTCGGTCGATGGTGCTGTGCTCAGGCTAATCACTCAATGCGAGTAAACTCAACTGAAAACTGCCGAAGATTTAATCCTCTCTTCCGCAGTCAGGAGACCATCATGAATGTGATCCGCAACACGCTCTTTATTCTGCCGCTGTTAAGCCCGCTGGTTGTGGCAGCCGCGCCCTATGACACGCTGAAGTTTGCGCTGCGTCAGCAGCAGATTATCAACGATTTGCGTCAGAAGTGTCAGTTACCGCCAGCCACCCCGGATGAACAATTGCGGCAGATGTTTCTCAACGACAAACAGAACCTGAAACAGAACCAGTCTACGCTGAACGCCGCGGTTCAGGCGCTGAAAAAACAGGATAACCCAGCCTACCGCGAACGCATGGCGCAAGTGGTTTGTCCACCACAAACTGATTAACACTTTTCCTCAGAAGGAATTGATCCTGACGTTTGTTTTCCCCTTATCACTCAGTAAACTGGCACGCTGGTCTGGTTGAACAAGAAAGTCTCTCAATGAATGAAGAATCACCGCAGCCGGTGTATGTTCCCCGTTCCATCGCGGCGCGCAGCCGGATGTTTCGTGCCCTGCTCTATCGGGATAAAACGCCGCTGGCGATGCTGTTCTGTGCCGCACTGGTCGGTACGCTGGTAGGTCTGGCGGGCGTTGCGTTTGCACGGGCCGTTGAAGCCATACAGCAGTGGCGCGCCGACACGCTCACCCATGAACACATTCAGGGCTGGATGCTCTACGCCGCGGCCTTTGTCATCTCGGCGCTGCTGGCAATGGTCGGCTATTTTCTGGTCAGACGCTTTGCTCCCGAAGCTGGCGGTTCAGGCATCCCTGAAATCGAAGGCGCGCTGGAAGAGCTAAGACCGGTGCGCTGGTGGCGGGTGATTCCGGTGAAATTCTTTGGCGGGCTGGGCACGCTGGGTGCCGGGATGGTGCTGGGCCGTGAAGGACCAACGGTGCAGCTGGGCGGGAACATTGGCCGGATGGTGATTGATATTCTGGGGATGCGCAGTAATGAAGCGCGTCATACGCTGCTGGCAACCGGTGCGGCGGCCGGTCTGGCAGCGGCGTTCAATGCGCCGCTGGCGGGCATCCTGTTTATCATTGAAGAGATGCGCCCGCAGTTCCGCTATAACCTGATTTCGATTAAAGCCGTGTTTACCGGCGTGATTATGGCGAGCATCGTGTTTCGCTGTTTCAACGGTGAACAGGCGGTGATGTCCGTCGGCAAGCTGGCTGATGCGCCGGTGCAGACGCTGTGGCTGTATCTGGTACTCGGCATGGTTATCGGCATGGTCGGCGTGCTGTTTAACCGTCTGATATTTATCACGCAGGATCTTTTCGCCCGCTTTTATGCCGGCAAAACGGCACGCGTCGTGCTGGCGGGTGCTTTGCTCGGCGGCGGTTGCGGGATTCTGGCTCTGCTTTTCGCGCCTGGCGCAGGCGGCGGTTCAGCACTAATTCCACAGGCGGTTCATGGCGTCTTCCCGTTTGCCCTGCTGCTGGTGATCTTCCTGGTCAGACTGGTGACGACGCTGCTCTGTTTTGGCTCAGGGGCGCCGGGTGGGATTTTTGCGCCAATGCTGGCACTGGGAACACTGCTCGGAACAGCCTTTGGCGTGGCAATGACGGACCTGTTTCCGCTTTATCATCTGGAAGCAGGGACCTTTGCGATTGCGGGGATGGGCGCACTGTTTGCGGCTTCTGTAAGGGCACCGCTGACCGGTATCGTGCTGGTGCTGGAGATGACCGATAACTATCAACTGATATTGCCGATGATCATTACCTGTCTCGGCGCGACCCTGCTGGCACAGTTTCTGGGGGGAAAACCACTTTATTCCTCGATTCTGGCCCGTACGCTGGCACGTCAGGCAGAAGCTGAAGCGGCGCGCTCACAATGAGCGGATAGCCCGGGTCAGTGACTTACCATCAAAATAGTCAGCAGGCATCTGTCCAGGTGCCTGATTGATCACTTCATCGTTATCAGGTCCTTCGTTATTCATGTAAGCCACTTTCGCAGACTCCGGAATAATCACATACGGATAGGCCGGGCCATCAGCACGGAAGCGATGCATATCTTCGGTAAAGTTATTCTGATAGCAGAAATGATAAAAGCCCTGACTGTGGTAGTCAGGGCTTTTAAGGTACTACAGATTTAACGTTTACCATTAACTAACTTAATTGATAGGTACTGCTTCGGTACTGCTATTTATGAACAGATCCTGCGGATAATAATGATCACGATAGTAAAATGTCATTATCATTAGCGGTTTCAACCACCTGATAGTCTTTCAGGAGACAAAGACAGGTCAGGCCCGTATAAATCTGCACACCCCCATCGCGATATATACTTTTGATGCGTTGCCTTACTTTCATTACGACGTTTAAACCGCAATCGTATCCTGTCGTAACGTAACGTTCAGAACTACGAGGCCTTACATCATCGCGACGCGATACTACAAACTACGTATATCGTTACTGCATACTTCTCAAAGACTTACTTCGACTCCATTTAACAGGGTTATCATTAACTAACGAACAGTTTCAAAGAACAATGTTTAACAGAACCACCGACAATCTGTAACTCAAAACTTGTCGGCACCTTTTACGCATAACACCTTTGGTTTTCAGTCTATCAGGGCAATTGCTTGCCGCTGATGAGTTCTACTTTACGGATATAAAAAACGATGTCAACACTGGTTTTAAAGACATGTTTATATTTTCAGTGGAACTGCATGAACAATAATTTAGCGCTGAAAATTCACCTGAACTTTATTATTAATGCCAGGAAAAATAGAGTCCTGACTTATTCAAAAAGAATAATTCACCCTGTCACTATCAACCTGATGACACAACGCCAGCCATAAAAAAGGCGCCCGCAGGCGCCCTCAAAACTCTCTATGCCAGAAGGCACGTTATTTCGCCAGGCTCGCCAGTAACACCTTCGCGGTTTCGGCCGACGAACCCGGGTTCTGACCGGTAATCAGCAAGCCATCCTGAACCGTGTAAGACTGCCAGTCATCACCTCGTGAATAAAGGCCGCCATTGTGTTTCAGCACATCTTCTACCAGGAATGGCACCACGTCGGTCAGGCCAACGCCCTCTTCTTCGCTGTTCGTGAAACCAGTAACTTTCTTACCTTTCACCAGCGGCGTACCATCGGCATTTTTCACATCACGCAGAACACCCGGAGCATGACAGACCAGCGCAACCGGTTTGCCCGCCTGCAGGGTGTTTTCAATCAGCGAGATGGAATGTTTGTCGTTTGCCAGATCCCATAATGGACCGTGACCGCCAGGATAGAACACGGCATCAAAAGCGTCCTGATTTACCGAGTCAAGCCTGATGGTTGAGGCCAGCGCGGCCTGAGCCGCAGAGTCGGCATGGAAGCGGCGGGTCTCATCAGTCTGAGAATCGGGCTCATCGCTTTTCGGATCGAGTGGAGGCTGTCCGCCCTTCGGTGAAGCCAGAGTAATGTCAGCGCCCGCATCCAGGAATGCATAGTAAGGAGCCGCAAACTCTTCCAGCCAGAAACCGGTCTTCTTGCCAGTGGTGCCCAACTCATCATGCGAGGTCAAAACCATTAAAATTTTCATTTACGCTCCATATCACAGTCAGTCGGTCTCAGGTGTAAGGATAGTCAGAATCAGCGTGTTAACCGCCTTCTTCTGCGTTGACCTGTTAATCATGGCGGGCTTAAGAATATTTATGAAATTTATTTCTTCAATTTCAGCTATTCACATAGCATTATAACTTAATGAAATATGATCTGAATTTACTGCCAGTTTTGCTGGTCATGATGGAAGAGCGCAATGTCACCCGCGCAGCGGAACGGCTTGGTATTACCCAGCCGGCGCTTTCAAATGCCCTGAACCGGCTGCGGGAAACGCTCAACGATCCGCTATTTATCCGTGAGCGTTACGGGATGCGGCCAACGCCAAAAGCGGAACAGCTGGCTCAGGTGGTCGGGGCTGCCCTGTCATCGATCGATAAAGTGATACTCGGCCAGCAGGACTTTGACCCGCTGCACGCCACCCGTCTCTTCACCCTCGCACCCAACAGCTATGTCGAATTCATCATGATGCCTGCCATTGTGGCTCGCCTGCGGACCTGCGCGCCCGGCATCAGACTTCGCCTCACCCCGTTTGGCAATGACGTCACGGAAACCGGCGTAATCTCAGGCAATACCGATATGGTGCTGGGTCGTATCGTTGATCCTCCCGATAATCTGGTGGTGCAGCACCTGATGAATGAAGGCCTGGCCTGCGTATTACGCGCAGATCATCCGCTGGCAGGCGATAACCTCAGTGCGGAACAGTATGAGCAGTTAAAGCACGTCAACGTCCTGCCGCCTGGCCGTATGCGCGCGGGTCTGTATCAGGCGCTTGAGCAACGCGGCCTGCGTCGACAGGTTGCTGTCTCTGTCACACACTTTCTGGCCGTGCCGGAGATGATTGCGGTGACAGACTACTGCGCGACCCTGCCGCGTCTGATCTGTCAGCATCTTTCACGCGATGAGCGGCTCAGAATCGTCCCCGCACCGGTTGACCTGGGTACTTTTCCGGTCGAGATGGGCTGGCATGCACGCTATCGCGACGATCCTGCCCATCGCTGGTTCAGGAATTTGATGACAGAGACGGCAAAGGCGCTTTCTGACCCGGAGATAAACAGTTAGCATGATCACCATTGTCGCACTAATAGTTAATATAGATATGATAACCTGGGTTACTATTATTCCCATCGGAGGCAAACAACCTCCTCTTTCATAACTCAGGAATATGACCATGAAAAACGTAAAAGCACTCTCAATCGCCGCCATCGCTGCTCTTTCAATGATCTCTTTCGGCAGCTTTGCTCAGACCGTTTCTGTAACCTCTTCCACACTGGATGGCGCAGAATCGAAAATCGCTGCTCAGGCTCAGGAACAGGGCGCGCAGTACAAAATCACGGAAGCGAACACCAACAACCGTGTTCACATGACCGCAGAACTGTATAAATAACGGATGGTCGCAAACGGATTTGCCAGAAGAGGCTGCCCCATGGGCAGCCTTTTTTGTGCCTGTTCAGGCAAGACGGGTGGCAGGAGAACTCCCGGTACGCCACCATAAAATCAGCGCCGCCAGGGCTATCGCGCCTAGTACCGCAAACGCGGTGCTGTAGGAATATCGAGCGGCGATCATGCCGGTCATGGCGGGACTCAGAGCCGCCCCTACGCCCTGCATCAGCATAACGACGCTCTGACCGGCATTTACGTGGCCGGTGCCCCGCATCAGGGTAACGATGTAGCCCGGTACTGCGACGCCCAGGATCCCGGCGGCAATACCGTCCAGCATCTGAACCGGAATGACGAAAATCGGCTCAGCGAAGCCTGCGGCGATCACCGCGCGCAGCGGTAAGATTATCAGGGCGACCATGATAAACAGGCGATAGCCGTGCGTTTCAACACGTTTAGAGACCCACAGCGCGACCGGGATCATCACCAACTGGGAAATCACTACCGTTGCTGCAGCGAAAAGGCCCGGGCTGACTGCCGTCTGGCCCCCTGCAGAGGCGACGCGCATGCTCAGCATGGGCAGCAGCGCGGCGTTGGCAAGATGAAACAGCAGCAGCGTCACACCCGCAATCATCAGCGCCGGATTTCGCATCAGCATCGATAAGTTGAGCTCTGGCTGCCGCTCTTCATTCTGTTCATACCCACGCGCCACGTCGTTATCGATCTCATCACCGCGAATCGCCAGCGTGGCAAAAGCCGCGAAAATCGCCATCACCGTCATGAGGATAAAGACGGCACCCATTCCCCAGTACCAGGCCGCAAAACCGGCCAGTAAGGCGGCAATGGTGTTGCCACCATGATTAAAAGCTTCATTGCGTCCCATCTGATGGTTAAAGCCGCGCTGTCCCGTCAGCCCCAGGGTGATCCCCGCCACGGTCGGGCCAATAAATGCCGCAGCAATACCCGCCACAATTTGCGAGACCATCGCCGTCCAGGTCTGATTGCTGTACCACAGCAGCAGCGTGGCAACGGTAATCACCAGACAGCCCAGCAGCACAATCATTTTTTTATGGCGGGTTGCATCGGCGGCGATCCCGGCAGGCAGCGTGGCAAGTAATCCGGCGATCCCGCCACAGGTCATCACCAGACCAATTTCATCGGGGCGCCAGTGTCGCTCTGTGAGAAAAATCCCCAGAAAAGGCCCCAGTCCATCACGGACATCGGCCAGAAAAAAGCTCATTAAACAGAGCGCAAAGAGTGAACGCTGAGACATGTTGTTTCCCTGGAAGTAAGTGTTAAAGGCAGTTGCGCTTCGGTTAACAGGGAAATTATGTGTTACAACCTGGAAAGTCACATTTCGTTATAGTAACAAAATGAAAAAGGCCACCCGTCACGAGGTACGGATGGCCTTTGTTTTTTGCTCAGGAAAGCGTGCGGATTATTTATCCGTACCGAAACCCTGCTTCAGCAGTGCTGGCAGTACAGCCGGGAAGTAGATGTTTTTGTAGTAACCGCTGACGCTCTCGCTCCAGTTCTCACCGTCGTTACGACCGATGTTTTTCCAGTGCTGAACCATTTCTTCGTTGTAGGCCGCAATCTGCTGCTCCAGACCCTGGATCTGATACGTCTCATCATGGCGGAACGTTGCCAGAGGCAGACGCGGTTTCTGATGAGCCGGCTCGTCAACGTGACCAATCACCACACCCGCAATCGGGAAGGTCATCGGCGGCAGTTCAAGCAGTGAAATCATCGCCTCTGGATCACGACGGATACCGCCAATCGGCACAATGCCCAGACCTTCTGCACGTGCAGCGGCCATCACCGATCCCAGTGCAATACCGATATCGGTAGCACCTGACACGATGCTCTCGATGCTCTGATGGGCAATCTGCTGCTGATCGACAGCGGCCATGCCCACCGCTGATTTATGCATATCCAGCACAAAGGTGACAAACACCGGTGCTTTGGCAATCCACGGCTGACCGCCAGCGATGGCGGCGATCTCTGCGCGACGTCCTGCGTCACGCGTAATCACGACAGAAACCTGCTGCGAGTTTACTGATGTTGGTGCGCGGTAAGCGGTGCTGAGGATACGATCCAGCACGGCTTCATCGACAGGTTGCTCAGTGAAACTGCGTTCACTTTTATGACTTGTAAAAATATTAATCAGTTCGCTCATGGTTCCTCCCATATAAAGCGCAACTATAACAGTACTGTGTCTGCACGCTTGGTAAATGAAGGGGTTTGTAGCGGGATTTTGTAACTGTTTTTGATTATGTACATATCTGTGTACACTTTTGAAATCTATGGCGAAGCCACCGGATTTGTAGTGCAGACCGTAACGGTTAATGTACCGCCAAAATGGTGGTAATGATTTCATCCAGCACCCCAGGGTGTCGCCAGGCACTGGCGTAAGTGAACGGTCTGCCAGTGCGAAACCATAAGGCGTGTCGATGCATTCATGTTGGTCGGGTTTGGCATGATCATGCCATTCAGGATGACTGAGCTGCTTTTAATGCTGCTCAGGTCCGCTAAGAGCGAGAAGCAGACGTTCTGCCTGCTGTAACAGATTCACATGTTATCCCGAACCAAATTGAGGTTGGGTGTATTTACGTAGAATCAGCTATTCCGTCATCTGCTGGCGCTGATGTGGCTGTTTTCCTGTTCCCCACATTATTGATATAAGCCTGAAGGCCAGTTGCAAGAATATCGAATACCGTTTTACACGCTTTGCTATGGCGCAAGTCCTCATGCATAACCAGCCACGTCTCGAGATGAAAGGCAAAGAAATCAGGCATCAATCTCTCTAGCGGAACAGGAGAAGTGGCCAGTTGAACCTGACACATCCCAATACCGGCACCTGCGCGAATAAGGTTCAGTTGCGCCACATCACTGTCAGTTCGCACGGTAAAGCGTTCCCGACTTAACTGTGGGAAGTGTTTCAGGGCCTGTAAAATAAAGGGGGTCGTGTTATCAAAGCCCACCAGGGTATGGTTGAACAACGCGTCAATATTTTCCGGTGCGGCATGGCGTGCCAAATAGGACAAAGAGGCATGCAGACCAATTTCAATACTGCCTAACCGCCGCGCAATCAGTTGTTCCTGCACTGGCATAGCCATGCGTACCGCAATATCCGCTTCCCGGCTCAATAAATCCTGCATTCGGTTAGACAGCACCAGTTCAATAATCAGTCGCGGATAATCTTTTTTAATGCCAGCAATCATCAGAGGCAGCACTTCTGTGCCAATAATTTCGCTGGCAGAAACGCGAACCACGCCATGCAAATCCGCTGTGGGCATACTAAAGCTGGCTGCCGAACGCTCTATCATTTTGGCCGTGTTTTCCATCGCTTGCGCATGGCCCTGAATCGCGACTGCCGCATCCGTAGCCTGCAGGCCAGTCTGAGACCTTGTAAATAAAACCAGACCCAGGGCGGATTCGAGTGCAGCCACATGGCGCCCCGCTGTGGGCTGGGTAATCGCCAGCAGGCGGGCTGCCCCCGACAAGGAGCCCTCTTTCATCACCGCCAGAAAGGTTCGATACCATTCCCATGGAATATTTTGCTTCATACAAAAATGCATACCTGCTGTCTGATTTCATGCAATTACATTTAGCCCGGACTGGCTTTAGGATGTCAATCAGACATCCAGCAAAGGCAATTAAATGAAAAGTAATAAGGTACTCATACTGGGCGCAACGGGTGGAATCGGCGGTGAAATCGCCCGTAAACTCATCCGCGAAAAATGGGACGTCTGTGCATTGCGCCGCAACGGACAAAAGAATCAACAGGACAGTGATATCAGATGGATACAGGGTGATGCGCTGAATGGTGAGCAGGTCATGGCCGCCGCGTCAGGGTGCAGTGTGATTGTTCATGCTGTTAATCCACCGGGTTATAGAAACTGGGAACAACAGGTTCTGCCAATGCTACAGAACACTATCCAGGCCGCAGAGCGGAATGGCGCGCTGATCATTTTCCCTGGTACTGTTTATAACTACGGGCCGGATACCTTTCCACTCCTGCGGGAAAAATCCCCTCAAAATCCTGTTACCCGAAAAGGGGCAATACGGGTGCAAATGGAGAGGGCGCTGTTCGCCTGGACGCAGCGTGGCGGTAGAGTGCTGATTTTGCGGGCCGGTGACTTCTTTGGCCCTCAGGCTGGCAATAACTGGTTTTCGCAGGGGCTGATCAAACCAGGGCAGACTCCCCGCATAATCAGGAATCCGGGCAAGGCGGGGACAGGCCACCAGTGGGCCTATCTGCCGGATGTCGCCGAAACGCTGATTGCGCTTTTAGCACGTCGGGAGCAACTTGACCCTTTTGCCTGTTTTCAGATGCGTGGGCACTGGGATGCCGATGGTACAGCGATGGCCGGAGCCATACAGCGTGTCGCGCAACTGGCGGGCATTCACGCGAAGGTGACATCATTTCCCTGGTGGCTTATCACGGCAATGGCGCCTTTTAACACCACGATGTATGAAATGCTGGAAATGCGCTATTTATGGCAAAAGGCGATACAGATGGACAATACAAAACTGATCGATTTTTTAGGCCATGAACCTCATACCCCGCTCATTGACGCTGTGCGCACCACTTTAATCGGTCAGGGATGCATTAATCAGGCGATATTCACGCATTCATGAGCGGTTCAGAGGGCGACATTGCGCCTCGCCCTGGGTGCGCAGCAGCAAAGTTAGCCATATCAAGGTCCGCTATGAGCGAAAAGCGGTAATTAGCCATTAAAAAACATACACTTGTGCATTCTCTCAGGCGGGCCTGTCACTGAATTAAAGCCTCCTTCTCACCCTATTGCCTTTACTGCCTGTTTGCCTGCATGGCTTTGCCCGAAACTGTTAAAGACGGTGAGCAAATACCCCGCCACTTTTAATATGTCGAGCCGGGTATACCCCTCTGCGTTAACATGGCTGGTCGCCAGAGGACTTAAAGGGGTCTGGTGACGAATTTAATCATACCGGCAGTGGCCCAATGAGATTTACTCCCGTAATTTACTGTCAGCATAATGATTATTGATCGCGTAAAGCGTGCATCTGGACGCACCCTTTTTCTGTTCATTAACGCAGTTACTCAGTGCTGATTTAGCCGCTTCCTGAGAGGTTCTGGCCCAGTATGATGCTGCCCAGTCACCATCAGAATCCGTGGCAAAGGCTTTTTCATATCGCTGTGTTGATTCATATTCGGAAAATGCTTTTTTCCCCACAGCGTTCAGCGCTGGCGGCTCAGCCAGTCTGGTGACCGGCAGGCTGATGACTTCCTGGTATGGCTGATGCTGCTGCCTGAGGAATTTAGCTACCGTGGTCCACCAGAAACTTTCCGGCGCTGAATCCATGAAAGTGTGCCCATTCTTACCATATGGCGGCATTACGATGAACTGTGCTCCGTTCTCCCTCTGCCGATAGGCGTTAAACATCTCACGCCCGATATCAGGCGAAAAAGATTTATCATTTTCTGCGTAGAGCCACAGCGACGGCGTGTTCGTCGTTTTTCCGTATTGTGCATAGGCCTGCATCAGACCCGTTTTGTCACAGAGAGATTTCCCGTCAATAGCCCCTCTGCCACCATCGAAATTGATTATGGCCTTCACGCCCGGAAGATTTCTGGCACCGGTCGCGATAACAGCAAATCCCCCAGCCGACATGCCAGCCAGCGTGACGTTATCTGCTTCTGCCCAGGGTTTTCTTCGAATGGCCTCAAGTGCCGCGCTGATGTTCACTACGTCCTGCTCACCGGCCTGCATGTGGGCAGGCTGGCTGCATGAGTGTCCTGCATATTCTGCAGCCCCACTTGACTGTCCGTAGCCCTGCCGAAGAACGACCACTGCAGCGTAACCATGGCGTGCAAAAGTAATCGCTGTTGAAGCATATCTGTCAGGATTGAGAATCCAGCGGTCGAACTCCGCCTTGCCGGTCGTTCCATTGGTAATCAATACCACGGGTAACGGCTTGTTACTGAGCGGACGTGTAACCAAAGCATCCAGGACCGCAGGCTCACCATTACTTAGAGTGACCGACAATGCCAGTGGCTCTCTTATAAGTCCGTCTATCTGCTGATATTCAGGATCCTGTGACTGTGTTCCTGCATATGACGAAAAACTTAAAGTGGCTGAGAGTGCTGAAAGAAATAAAAATGCGGTAAAACGTTCAGGCATTTAAAGGCCTCTCAATTATTTTTCAGTGCCCGTATCGCTTTTGATTTTATCTGAGCATCCAGCGACACCGCCCTATATGCCCGGTATTAATGACGCATGAGGCCAGAATCCTCCAGTGACAATAAGATGAATAGCGTAAGTAAACATTTTTGAGTCGTATCCGGAGGTAAATAAATAACGTGGTCAGATGCCGTCTGAATGTGTAAGGCGTTGAACGAACTTGCTGCTGTTCAAAGGCGGATTTCTCTCACTGCGGACAATATTACTGTCATGCCTGCTTCGGGTATAAGCCAGCTTTGCTGTCAGTTGAAATCCGGCGTTAAGGGATGGAGGGACCATAGTGATGTTAGATTAGTCATCCTGATCAAACCTTCCCGAATGGATAAAATCATGGCCTCCTTGTTCACCATTATGTCAGGCCATGCACGCGGTTACGGCCATTGTTTTTTGCTTCGTAGAGGGCCTTATCGGCCTGTTGCTTGAGCCTTATGGCTTCGTCTGAATAGCCATCCTAAATCAGGCTGCTATAGCCCGCGCTGAGTGTCACAACATGTTCGGAAAGGCCGGAGGTTTCGTGGGGTATTCTGGCCGCCAGGACGGCGTTCACTGCGCGTTCTGCTATCATTTTCGAGTCACTCTCGCCGCTTAATGGCAGGATAATGGCGAACTCTTCCCCGCCATAGCGCGCGACCACCGCATCCTGCCACTGCGTAGTTTCTTTCAGGATGGTGCTGACGCGCTGCAGACAGACATCACCGGCGACATGCCCGTAGGTGTCGTTGTAACGCTTGAAATAGTCGATATCAAACATGATGAGAGAAACCGGTTCACCGGATTTCTGAGAGCGCTTCAGGATCTGGTCAAGCATTGCGTCAAACTGGCGGCGATTTGCCAGTCCGGTAAGCCCGTCAATCAGAGCCAGCGACTGCAGTGTGTGATTGATGGTGGTCAGCTCATCCCTGATTTGTGTTAATTCCACCTGGTTCCTGACGTTCTTTCTCACCTGCCGGAGAACAAACATTCCCATTCCCGAAATCATTACGAGCAGTATCAGGTTCAGCAGGACGTCGATGATATTGGCAGAGAACCAGTCTGAAGGGATCTTATCCAGATCATATCCTGCAGTGACGATAAGCGGATACTGCTCAAGACGTGCGTAACCATACACCCGCTCTACCCCATCCAGTGCAGAGCGCCATGTTGCACTGCCACTTGAGGATGTTTTCAGGACAGTTGTGAATAATGGGCTCGTGGACAGACTGTGGTTAATGGCCGTATCCGGGAAAGGCCGTATATAGAGCACGGTAGTATCGGACAGAATCAGCCCCAGTACATCGCGGTCACCCAGCGTATAGTAGTTGTAGAACTGCCGGAAATAGTCAACTTTGACCGTCGCCAGCGCAACGCCGGCAAAGTTACCTTTTGAATCGTTCAGTCGCTGCGAGACCGGAATAACAAGGTCACCCGTAGACCGGCTTCGGATAACATGGCCAATCCGGACACGGGCATCATCATGCGTACGGTGCCAGACAAAATAGTCCCGATCGGCATTGCTGCCTTTTGCCGGAACGTAGTTGCCCGACGTGGCAATCCATTTACCCTGAGCATCATAAATAAACAGGCCATGGAGCTGACGTAGCTTCCCCTGCTGCTCTTTAAGCTGATTGGCGAAGACGGGCGTTGCAGCATAATCCAGCCCATTGATAGTGAGCTGCCTGACAGCATCCGCCAGTGTAATATCCACCTGCAGGAACGCATCTTCCGCCTGTTTAGCGAGTGAGACGGACAGGTTGCGGGCATCCTCTTCACGCACTTTCTGATTGTGCTGCCATGATCCCCAGAGCGTCCATATATTGATTATCACAACAGCAAATATGGTGAGCGAAAGAAAGAAGGCCATGGTACGGCCCAGTGAACTCTGCATTCCTGATGGCGCAAAATTGCCGGGGTTTCTGTTCAAATCAATTTTTCCGATCTACATTGATACTGAAACATAATTTATGAATAAGGTAACCGCAAGCGATACCGCATGGTTCTGATGCAGCTTCTCTATGACTATGGGGTTAAGCATAATGAGTGGGAATGCAGCAGCACGCAGCAGAGAAGATCGCGATAGGTTAAACGTGATGAAGATATACAGTGATACCCCGCTCCGGCGGGTTTTTCAGACGGCATTACCGCCGCCTTTTCAGCGAAAATATCAAAACCTTTTACTGCTCATTCAGGCTGGATTTTCTCAATCAGAAACTCCCCCTGATTATGGATGTTGCCCACTTTTGTTGTAACGGGATGCCAGGAGAAATCCTTCCCGGGCAAAGCGGCATCGTGAGCGATTTCCTGCGCGCGTTCCGGCGTGGTTTCAGCGCTCAGCCATTCGCGTACAGCATCTGCAGTCAGAACCAGCGGGCGGCGGTCATGGATATCCACCAAGCCCTTGTTGCTCGCTGACGTAACGATCACAAATCCCTCATGCCCGTTTTCCTGGCCGTACGGCGCCCTGCCAATCGCGGCGAAGAAAAGCGGCGCTTTCTTTTTGTGATAGATAAAGTAAGGCTGTTTTTTGTCACCCTCCCGCTTCCACTCGTACCACCCGTTGGCAGGCACAATGGCACGACCGTGCTCCCATAACGGCCTGAACATGCGGCCTGTTGCAGCTGTTTCACCGCGGGCATTAATCAGGGGCTGTTTGTCCCACCACTCCGGGCCATAGCCCCAGTAAACCGGGTCAAAATGAAACTCATCCTCCCGTTCGTTCAGCAGGAGAACCTTTGTTCCCGGCGCAACATTAAACCGCGCAATGGGTTCCGGGTCATAAATAATCTCATCTGATTTAAGCCCGAGCGCGTCAAAATACTCGTCTCTGCTACTGTACTGCGCAAACCGTCCACACATAGACACCTCCTCTATTGAGGATAGTGTGATATGCGAAGTTCAGACGTATAACCGTGTATTCAGCAAACCGGCAGGGAAAAATATGACAACAGGCAGTGAGGCTTTCGGCATTTCGCAGATGTCCTGAGAGGGTTTTATCAGCGGCATCCTGGCGATGATTTATCAGCGTAATGAGAGATGTCAGACAGATTGTGGAATCAGCAATCTGTGCATAAGGTTAAATCACGCCATTTTATCGCAGAGGTATTCATGCCAGATGTAATGCTTTTTGGCGAAGGCTGGAAAGGTGAGAAAAGGTCAAGCCGTGTTGCCGGGCCTGATGATTACATAAGCTATATGTCAAAAATAGAATACACACAGAGTCAGCTTGAGCTTGCGGCACCGGAACCTCTGGCTTTTAAACACAGTTTCCGGGTATCAACATTCCATTCAAATTCCGGACAGGACTATTTAATTGCTGTGTCAGGAGAAAAGCCACAGTTTGAATGGGTAGAACAGGCCATTCTGGCACACCAGCCCGCTCCGCTTGAGGGATAGCTTATGTGTGTCCTATCAACTCGCATAATGCGACATGATGAACGGAAATAAGGTTTATCGTCCAGAGCGTATATGGCAGACAAGTACGATAATCTTTGGTGATCGTCTGGTCATACAATCCCTGCTTATCAGAAGGAGAATTCAGAATAGCCTGTAAACCCGGAACGTGTCCTTTCTGCAACTTCCGTGGCCCCCGAAAGCGCCCGGCCGGCACGGGTTTTTATGACGATTCGCCAGCTATCACGGAGATTTCCGGAATAGCTGGGAACCGAAAGAAAACAGTGGGAAAAGAACCAGTTATATAGCGCAAGCATAGCAGTAAGTCACAGGCAAAAACTTCACCGCACGGGTCATGCTGTCGTGCCGTTTTCAGCCACCCCAGCGGCTTTTAAGATAGCTCACCGCCTGCTGCGTCTGTGGCTGATTCAGATAGTTCTCTCTGAACAGAATAGTGCCACTGATATTGGGGTTCGATTCATTAAGGTCGAGCTGCTTCTTCAGTTCAGGCACGCCCCCCTGAAGCGCCCAGTCAGGCTCAATTTTTGATGGCTCGCCCACTTTGTAGAGAGCAAGGCCAATATAGAGCCGGGTTTTGGTCGGTTTCACGACCTCTCCCCACCAGTTTGCCAGCACGTCATAACGGGCAGCCTGACGGGAAAATGGCCAGTAGAGCTGGGGCGCGATGTAATCCAGCAGGCCCTGCTGCACCCAGCGACGGGTATCCGCAAAGGCTTCGTCATAGGCGGCCGCGCCGCGTGTGTCGGAACCGGCAGGATCGTGCGACAGATTACGCCAGACGCCCGCCGGGCTGACACCAAACTCAACTTCCGGCTTCAGCTGTTTAATTGTCCGTGAAACCTGCTCAATCAGCTGCTGCGTGTTGTGACGTCGCCAGTCTGCTTTGCTGGTAAAACCCTGACCATAACGACTGAAGGTCTGATTATCGTTAAGCAGCGAACCGGCAGATTCGGAATAGAAGTAGTCATCGAACTGCACACCGTCGATGGGATAGCGCGCAACGACCTCGGCCACAATGCTGGTGATCCAGTCGCGCGCTTCGGGGATACCGGGATCGAGCACATAGCGATCGCCAGAGGTGCGGATCCAGTCGCGATGCAGCACAAAAACGCTGGCCGGATGCAGTGACAGCGTGCGGTTCAGTTCGCTGACAGTTGAAGGTTTGGTATTCACCGAGACCCGGTAAGGGTTGAACCAGGCATGGACTTTAATACCCCGCTTGTGTGCCTCATCCAGCATAAACTGCAACGGATCATAACCCGGATCGTCGCCGATTTTGCCGGTCAGCATATCTGACCACGGCAGAATTTTAGAGGGCCAGAACGCCGTAGCATCGGGTTTCACCTGGAAAAACACGGTGTTAATCCCCAGGCTTTTCAGCTTATCCAGCTTGTCGGTCAGCGATTGTTGCTGCAGGCGAATACGCTGCGCCGGATTGGTGCCATTCACTGATGCAACCGGTGGCCAGTCAAGACGCGACACCGTGGCTAACCAGACGCCCCGCACCGATTCATGGACCTGAGGCTGCGCTGGCTTACCCGGCGCGGGTAACGGCTGTTTCGTCACGGGCGGAAAAGGCGTCACCAGTGATTTCGGTGGCTCAGATGCGCAACTGACCAGCAACAACGCCGCAGCCAGCGCGACGCCTCGCTTAATAGCGGTTCTGGCCGGTGCAGAAAAGGGATGAAAGACGATGATAAACTCCAGTATTTTCTGGTCGGTGCGCGAAGAGGAGTATTCTGGGTGACTCTGATTAAATGTCAATGCGTTAGCACCGCGGCGAACGTAAATTCGCCGCCTGTAAATTCAGGCTTCCAAACCCGCTAGCGCTGCGGCGTGAATTCAATACCGGCAGCTGCCAGACAGGCTTTAAGGGTGCCAAAGGCATCCTGGCACTGTCGCTCATTGACGCAGGCGTAACCCAGCAGCAATCCGCGCTCCTCCTGCGGATGCATATAATATTGCGAAAGCGGCCGAACTTTGACTCCACGCTTCAGCGCGTCTGCGGCGATCGCCACGTCGTCTGCGCCCGCTGGCAGCGGCATCACCAGATGCAGTCCGGCTTCGTGATTGAATGCCGGTAAAAAGGCCGGTCCCAGATAGCGTTCAATCAGCCTGCAGAGAAACTGCCGCCGCTGACGATATAGCAGCCGCATCCGTCGGATATGCTCCATGTAATGGCCCAGCCGGATAAACTCCGCCAGCGCCCGCTGAATCAGCAGATGTCCGCCGCGATAGAGTTCCGCCGCCGCGATGCGTAAGGGCTGTGCCAGCGGTTTTGGCACCACCATGTAGCCGATCCGCAGCGCGGGATAGAGCGTTTTGCTGAACGTACCCATGTAAATCACCGGTGCATCCGCCTCCAGTCCCTGCAGTGAAGGATGTGGCTGCCCGGAAAAACGAAATTCACTGTCGTAGTCATCTTCCACAATCCAGCTCTGATGACGGCGCGCCAGCGAGAGCAATGCCTGACGGCGGGCCAGGCTCAGATGCACACCCAGCGGATACTGATGAGACGGCGTCACAAATACCATTTTCGGTGGCGGGCCGCTGTCCGGCACCAGACCCTGCTCATCCACCGGCATCGCCCGAATCTTCAGGCCATTCATACGCAGCAGATTACGCGTTCCCCAGTAGCCCGGCTCCTCCATCCAGACCCGATCGCCGGGATCACACAACACCCGCGTCACCAGATCCACCGCCTGATGGACGCCTTCGGTAATCAGGATCTGGTCGGCATCGGCCCGGACTGAACGTGCCACCCGCAGATAGTCCACCAGCGCATGGCGCAGATCGGGGCAGCCTCCGCCACTGCTGTAAACCAGGCGGTGAACGTCAGGCTCACGGTTCAGACGGGCCTGAATCTGACTGAACAGCTTGTGGGGGAATTCGGTGACATCGGGCGCGCCGGGAACAAACGCGCCCCACTGATACGGTGATGCGGTGGCATGTCCCAGCAGACTGGCACCGCGCTTCGACAGCGTTGCCGGTCGCTGCGCCCTCACCGCCTGTAAATCGGCAATCGCATCGCTCTGCAGACAGTTTTCCGGCAGCGTCTCGGCAATCCAGGTGCCGCTGCCGGTTCGCGCGGTGACATAGCCCTGCGCCATCAGGCTTTCATAGACGTGCATAACGGTGTTTCGCGACACGCCCAGTTCGCGCGCCAGATCGCGGGTTGGCGGCAAACGGCTTCCGCGCGGGAACACCTCTTCAGCGATCGCGGCCTGCATGCAGTTCAGCAGTCGCTGATGTAATGAGCCAGTTCTTAAAAACTGTAACCGCGCTAATAGATGATCTGCGTACAACAGTCGCAATTGGCTCCACCTTTCCTCTCACAATTGGCTCTGGCAACTCACCACGCCTCAGGCATAAATAAACGTGTTTGTCGGGAAATGTAAATACGCATATTAACGAGGTGGAACAAATGAGCGAAAATAATAACCTGATGCAGCAGCGCAAAGCACAGGCTCTCCCTAAAGGTATCGGTACGCTGTGCGACTGGTACGTTGCCCGGGCAGAGAACGCCACCTTATGGGATCAGGCCGGTAACAGCTGGATCGACTTCGCGGGCGGCATTGCGGTGCTGAACACCGGCCACCGCCATCCACGCATTGAACAGGCCATTGCCGATCAGTTAACAAAGTTTACCCATACTGCTTTCCAGATCACCCCTTACGAAAGCTACATCGCCCTGGCTGAGCGCATTAATCAGCGGGTGCCCATCGCCGGTGCCGCGAAAACGGCCTTCTTCACGACAGGCGCAGAAGCGGTTGAAAATGCAGTGAAAGTGGCGCGCGCCTATACCCGCCGTCACGGCATCATCACCTTTGGTAACGCGTTTCATGGCCGTACCTTTATGACCATGGCGATGACCGGCAAAGTGGCACCGTACAAGCGGGATTTCGGCCCGATGCCGCCATCGGTGTTCCATGCCCGCTATCCCAGCGCCGTTCAGGGGATCAGCATTGAGGCCGCACTGACCAGCCTCGACGAAATTTTCACTCAGGACATTGCGCCGCATGACGTCGCGGCAATCGTGCTGGAGCCGGTTCAGGGCGAAGGCGGATTCCATGCAGCACCCGCAGAGTTCATGGTACAGCTTCGCGAGCTGGCTGACCGTCACGGCATTCTGCTGATTGCGGATGAAGTTCAGAGCGGATTTGCCCGAACCGGCAAGCTGTTCGCCATGGAACATTATCCGGTGAAGGCCGACATCATCACGATGGCGAAAAGCCTGGCGGGCGGAATGCCGCTCTCGGCCGTTGCCGGTCGTGCAGAGGTGATGGATGCCCCGGCACCGGGGGGGCTGGGCGGGACCTATGCCGGCAACCCGCTGGCTATTGCCTCGGCTCATGCGGTGCTGGATGTTATTGAAGAAGAGCAGCTCTGCCAGCGCGCGGTTGATCTGGGTGCCCGGCTTGAAGCTGAACTGCAGGAGCATCAGCGCAAACATCCGGACATTGCCGAAGTGCGTGCGCTGGGTTCCATGGTGGCGATGGAGTTCTATCAGGCCAGCACCGCGCAGGCGGTGCAGAAGATGGCGATGGAACACGGTCTGTTGCTGCTGACCTGCGGCGCCAAAGGCAACGTCATCCGCTTCCTCTACCCGCTCACCATTCCTGATGCCCAGTTCAGCCAGGCGCTGACCATTCTCTCTACGGTGATCGATCACTGTGTCGCATCTGCCGGACATCCCGTCGTCCCAGCCTGATTTTGCTGGCGCGTTAACGCAAGTTTATCCCCGTTCGTCCGGCCATACAGGCCGGACGCCGCCTGGAGACGTTTACATGACGATGACTCAGAGTGCGAATCAAGATTCGCTGGCTCAAAACCTGAAACCGCGCCACGTGCGTATGCTGTCAATTGCTGGTGTGATTGGCGCAGGACTGTTTGTGGGCTCCGGCCACGCTATTTCTGAAGCGGGTCCCGCGGTACTGCTCTCCTATGCCGCTGCCGGAATACTGGTAGTCCTGATAATGCGGATGCTGGCTGAAATGGCCGTCGCCTCGCCCGATTCCGGCTCATTCTCAACCTATGCGGATAAAGCGCTGGGACGCTGGGCCGGCTTTACCATCGGCTGGCTCTACTGGTGGTTCTGGGTGCTGGTGATCCCGTTAGAGGCCAATGCGGCAGGCACCATTCTCCACGCCTGGTTCCCCGAGGTTGCCATCTGGCAGTTCACCTTCGCCATCACGTTATTACTGACCATCACGAATCTGCTCAGCGTGAAAAATTATGGTGAGTTTGAGTTCTGGTTTGCCCTGATTAAGGTCGTTGCCATCATCCTGTTCCTCGGCGTGGCCGGTGCGGCGGTGTGTGGTCTGCTGCCTGACAGCAATACCAGCGGCCTGTCGCATCTTTATGACACGCACGGCTTTATGCCGAATGGCATGGGCGCGGTCGTGGCGGCTATCCTGACCACCATGTTCTCGTTTATGGGCACAGAAATTGTCACGATTGCCGCTGCAGAGTCGAAGAATCCCGGCAAGCAGATTACGCAGGCGACTAACTCGGTTATCTGGCGTATTGCGCTGTTCTATCTGCTGTCGATTTTCTTTGTGGTCGCGCTGGTGCCGTGGAATACACCAGGACTGGTTGAACAGGGTTCATGGCAGACGGCATTAACGGCGATGAACATCCCGCACGCTCGTCTGATCGTTGACCTGGTCGTGCTGATGGCGGTGTGCAGCTGTCTCAACTCTGCACTCTATACCTCATCGCGCATGCTCTACTCGCTGTCACGCCGTAAAGATGCGCCGGCTGCCGCGTCACGTACCAATCGCAGCGGCACGCCGTGGGTTGCCGTGCTGCTTTCGACTGCGGCGGCGTTTCTGGCGGTGATCGCCAATTATCTGGCGCCGAGCGTGGTGTTCGAATTTTTACTGGCGACGTCGGGGGCGATTGCACTGCTGGTCTATCTGGTGATTGCCGCGTCACACCTTGTGCTGCGTAAGAAGCGTGAAAAAGCGGGTGAAGTCCTGAGCTACCGGATGTGGTTATTCCCTGGTCTGACGTGGGTCACTATTTTGTTTATCGTAACGGTGCTGGTGATCATGTTGTTTGATGCGAAACATCAGGCTGAATTACTGGCAACCGGCGGTTTGACGCTGCTGATAATTACCACCAGTCTGGTTCTGCGCCGTAAAAAGGATAAGCGTCAGAGCACGAAGTATTTTACTCAGCGCTCTTCTGATCCTTCCTGATTTCCAGCCACTGTTCCTGAAACTCAATAATGCCCACCTTTAGCCATAAAGGTGGGCATTTCTTTTCTCTGTCTGCAGACCGATACAGGCGCTAATAACCCCTGTTGAATGATGTAATTATTCACTTTCGGTCTGGTCGTTACCACCCGCGGATTGCGCTGGCGTTATCAGGTTAAGGGTAGAATCTATTGTGAGAATTACAGGTAGCTCACTTCAATAATTCCTCTGCTTCTCTGAGAATTTAACCAGTGCATATTGACTATTGCGGGTAAGCCCTTCAGCGATCTGGCCTTCAACATATCAGCAGTGGTCACAACAGCCCTGCCACTGGTGGGATCAGTACACTCGAGCACAATTGGATTCTGGACGATATTCATATTACATGAGTCATTGGTTATGGCTCCCCTGAAGGTAATCGTGCCTGAACGTAAATCTGCACTCGCCGGGCCCGCCAGGATAATCAGCAGTGTGATAATGCAGGTCATAAAACGTGATTTCATTTTTTTTGTCCTCCAGAGTATGTGTTAACTGTTATCGGCTCACAGACTCAAAGATTAAGTGCTGAATGAAAAATTAAATGTAAATTTTCAGACATCTGGCCCAATGAAATCCATTAAAAGGGTGCTGTTAAGAATCATCCTAATCATGCCAGTCAAAATGAGTATAGATTAATTAGTGCATTTTATTCGATTTCAATATTCATCAGGATTTATTAACTGAAAATCCAGGAGCCGCTATCGAAAACGGCATGAAAAATCTCACTTTTTTACGCTTAATATTCATCCTGGCGACGCATCTGGCGTTACGGGAATCACTCACGCAGCACAATAAGAAGGCCCTTTTAATAAAGCGGCCTCACTGCTTATTTTGTGCAAATATATTTTTATCGAACAGACAAAATAAAAAAAGACGCTCGATGAGTTAATTAACTCACGCCCCTATTTCAGAGCTTACTCTTTCCAGACAACTTTTCAGCTTATTCCAGATACTGACTGAAGCGCAGCAGGTAACCATCCGGATCCTGTACCAGAAACTCGCGCTGGCAGGCGAGAGTCTCGCCGGTGTCATAATGGTTATCGCGAAGCGGCCGATAGAGCGGAACGGCGTGCTGTTGCAAACGCGCCAGTACAACCTCAATGTCATCCACTTCAATCTGGAAATTGATGCCCCGCCCCAGCGGCCAGCACAGATCCGCGATGTTCCAGCCCTGCGGATGAAACTGCTCAATCATTAATTGCGCCTCACCATAGCAGAGGTAAGCGAAGTCAGGCTGCTGGCGCTGGATCCTCACCGCAAAGCCCAGCACCACGGTGTAAAAATGGAACGAAGCGGCAAAGTCAGTGACAGTCAGTTCTGGCACCATCCGGTTCCAGTAAAGGTTTTGATTCTCATTCATAAAAGCGTCCATTTTTGTCAGTTCGGGTCTCTGGTCTGCATGCTGCTTTGCAGCTCATCCAGCATCAGGCGCAGTGCGGCAGACTGATGCTCACGCGACAGATAAAGCCCCCAGATACCAATGCGCTGCGGCTCATAATCGGGCAGTAATGTCACCAGCTTACTGGTTTCAATCGCGTGGCGCGCCTCCTGCCAGGGCACCATCGCTATCCCGCAATCCGCAACTGCCACGTCACACAACAACGAGGATATGCCAGCACTGAAGTTCCCCTTAACGGCAACGGAGATTTTCTCTCCCTCAGCCATCGTGAAATGCCAGCTCTGTCCGGCAAAGCGACTGTAATAGAGGCAGTTGTGCTGTGCCAGATCGTCCGGCGTTGCCGGTGTACCCCGTTTCTTCAGATACCCAGGGGAGGCGCAGAGCACAGATCGACATTCGCCCAGGCGGCGCGCAATCGCCCCCGGCTCTGGCGCATCGGTGATACGGATGGCGAGGTCGATGCGCTCACCAATCAGGCTCACCGGCTGATTGTTAATTTCCAGTTCAATGCGCAGTGCGGGATAACGCGCCAGAAAATCGGGGATCACCGGGCCGACAAGATGAAGCGCCGTAAAGTGGGCACAGGCGATGCGTAACGTTCCGGCCGGAACGCCCTGAGTGGTCTCCTGCTGGATCGCCTCTGAAAGCAGAGCCAGCTGACGGGTCTTTTGCAGGATCGCTTCACCGGCAGGCGTCAGGGTCAGCCGCCGCGAAGAGCGATGCAGCAGGCGCGTTCCCGCCCACTTTTCCATCTCCTCCAGATACCGGCTGACCATCGGGCGCGAAATCCCCAGCGCACGTGAGGCAGCACTCAGGCTGCCCAGCTCACATATCCGGTTGAAAACAGCCGCCGCCGTCACTCTGTCCATCCTGACCACCTGTTCGGATTATGAAACTCAGCATCTCTGATTGCGGGAATTCTAACAGATCGCCAGATGCGTAGAATAGCGCCACTGACATCGCCCGATGCACCTGCCTGAAACGGGCTTTTAACTCTGAGGACTCGCAATGAAAACCACACTTTTACCTGTGATGCTGATTCTGGCTTCGGCCTCCGCCAGTGCGGCCAGCCTGCAACTTGAAACTTACAACCCGCAGGAAAAGGGCATCTTCCCTGTCTCCTCAACGCTGGTTTCCGGGCCAACCGAGGCGATTCTGTTTGATGCGCAGTTCAGCACCCTGGACGGTGAGAAACTGGCAGAGATGATTAAGAAGAGCGGTAAAAAGCTGAAGGAAATTGTGATCACCTCTGGCGATCCCGATTTCTATTTTGGTCTGGAGCCGATTGTTAAAGCCTGGCCGGATGTGAAAGTGGTTGCCACGCCTGCGGTGGTGAAACATATCCAGCAGACGCATGACGCCAAGCTGAAATACTGGGGTCCACAGATGAAGCAGGGCGCGCCGGATAAGGTGTACGTGCCTGACGTCACGCATCAGACCCGCTTCAGCGTCGACGGTGAAGTACTGGAACTGCGTCATCCAGAACAATATGCCGCGTACATCTGGATCCCCTCTTCGCGCACCATCCTGGGTGGTACCGCCATTTCCTCTGGCATTCACGTCTGGACGGCTGATACCCAGACCGTTCAGAGCCGCGCGGCGTGGCGTCATATCCTGACCGAAATGCAGACGCTGAATGCACAAACTGTGATTCCGGGCCACTATCTCGGTGCGCGTCCTGCCGGGTCGCAGGCTGTGGATTTTACTCTTAATTATCTGAAGATTTTTGAAGCGGCACTGTCACAGGAAAAAACTTCAGCAAAGGTGATTGCCACCATGAATGCGGCCTGGCCGAAGCTGGCTGAGCCGGCTTCGCTTGAACTGAGCGCCAAAGTCAACACCGGCGAGATGAAATGGTAAAGCCCGCCGTGAGGCCTGTCACACGCGCAGTGGACAGCCAATAATGACATCCCTTAACTGAAGCAGAACTGTTCAGGCGCTATTTTTTAGCCAGATAGCGCCTGTCATCTCGCGCCTGTAACCGCGCCTCGGCCGGTGTCGGGAAGATATAGTGAAACAGATCGCGGTAAAAACTCAGGTGCTTCAGTAATCCTTCCTGGATAGCTTTACTGATGTCTTTGATCAGGAATTCCTGGGTGGTGTTGAAGTTAGCGACGCTGAAAAAGGTTTTATCATAGACGTTGACCACCCCTTCCCATGTCATCACCTGCTCTTCCGGGGACGCACCCTCAGAGGCGACGAACATCCCTTTATGGGATTTCACGCCCTGTTTGCTGACATAAGTCGTTAAGGCGTCATAGCCGCGCTTGTTACGCCAGCGGCAGAATTCATAGGGCACATCGTAATGGGGCAGCACAAAGTCCGGACTGCGGAAATGCTCATCCCCAATCAATCCATCGAGTGTGACCGTGAAATGCAGAAAGTCCTGCAGGAAGTCGAACTGGCGGGTTTTGGTCAGTGTGACATTGATGGCGTAGTGGCCAGCCTGCACATACCAGTAATTGGTAAAGCCGGTGACCAGAATACAGAACGCCTGCCAGTCACTGAGTCTTCGATCCCCCGCCAGCCCCCTGAAACGGCTGATCATCATCCATGATTTGGGATGCTGATACGCTTTCAGCAGCGGATCGTTCATACCTTTCAGTAACATCAGGCACACTCCTTGATAGATTGCGCTTATCCTGCCACGCCCTGATCAGGGTGAAAAGTGTCGTTGTTCTGAATGTGACCCCATTAATGTCTGGCGTGAGGGGGAGATACTCACTGTTTGATTTGGGGAAAGAGGATGCAGTTATAGCCCGCCAGGAATCAGAGGCTGGGAGCATGTCTGAAGAAATGCGATGCCAGCCATCCGGGCAGGTTTGTCAGAACTTTTCGAGAGTTTTCAGCGTTTCGGGGTTTTGCTGCACCATGCGAATTAATAATACCGCCTGGGCATTAGGCCTGGCTCTACCCTGTTCCCAGTTCTGATAGGTTGTCTCGCCGGTGTGAAGATAGTGGGCAAAAACAGCCTGAGAGAGGTTCAGTTTTTCACGTACGTCGCGCAACTCCTGCGGCGCGATGGTAACAGGGGCGCGCTTAGTCACCTTATGACTCTTGAGTGTAATTTTCCCATCCTGATGATCCTTAAGCTCCTGCATACCCGTCATCAGTTCACTGAAAATATCGCGTTCAGTCATGTCTTAACCCTTTTTTGATCACATTCAGCGCGGTCGCCAGGGCATCACGCTGTTGCTTAGTCAGATCGTCGCGTAGATCTTTATCATAGATAGTAAACAGGATGAATTGGCATTGTGCATTCGTCCAGTAATAGATAACCCTGATTCCGCCTCTTGCACCCTTGTGTCGGCGCTCATCCCTGAAACGAACTTTCCGCAGTCCGCCTGTATCGGGTATCAAATCGCCCTTCTCAGGGTCCGCCAGCAACATGTTCTGAAATAGCCGAAACTGATCATCACTCAGATAGTCAGCTCGGTATTTCTGAAAGCTGGAAAGCTCGATGAATAATGCGTCCATGTCTTATCCCATCCCCAACCAGGGGATAGAATATCCTTAAGTTGGGGACAGTTCAACCTGACTGCATTCTCTTTTCTCTGTCTTGTTAATTGAACCTCTGAACTGTTCCCCCCAGCACCTCACTCACCCCCGCCACCACCTTACGGACCTTGTCAGGAATAAAACGGGCATCCGGAAACACAGCATAAAGATAGCGGTCGGGAAGCCGCCAGTCAGGTAAAACCCGCACCAGTCGGCCGGAGGCCAGCGCATCTGCGCCAATCAGCGTCTGTAATCCACCGATCCCCAGCCCCGCTTCAAGAGCCTGCATCAGTGCATCACTGTTATTAGAACGAAATACGTTCTCCACCGGCACAGACACGCTCGCCGTCGCTGAAACCAGCTGCAGTGGCACATCGGGCGACACGCCGCTGAAACGTATGTGTGGGTGATGCCGCAGGTCATCGGGTGTTTGCGGCGTACCGTTTCGCGTTATCCACTCCGGAGAAGCCACCAGCACGGTTTCAACCGTGGTCAGCGATCGGGCAGCCAGCGTGGCGGGCGGGGATTCGCTGAGTCTTATCGCCACATCAACCCCCTCAGCGATGAGATCCGACAGGCGATCCTCCAGCGCAATATTCAGACGCAGCGCGGGATGCGCCCGCTGGAAGGCGATCAGGTGCGGCATCAATCGCTGCCCTATGCCGCTCGGCAGCTGAATATGCAGCCTGCCCTGAAGCGGTTGCGAACCGGGTAGCAGTTGCTGCTCCAGCTCCTCCATCGCACTGAGCAGTTGCCTCACCTGCTGCAGATAATGCTGACCCTGCTCCGTCAGCGCCATTTTTCTCGTGGTGCGGTGCAACAGCACGACACCCAGCGCCTCTTCGAGTGCTGCGATCTGCTGGCTCACCGCCGACTGCTTAATGCCGTTTTGACGTGCCGCCGCAGAGAAAGATCCCGCATCGGCCACCCGGACGAAGGTCTGAATCGCCGTCAGTTTGTTCTGCATTTATTGTTTTTCCTGATAAGTGATATCCGGTTCAGGGGATTTAATCAGAATAAGCAGCAGGTGAGAATGCGGCTTCTCTCTTAGCAGGGCAATAATCATGAAAACGACGCAGGGTAAAAAAGTCGCGCTGGTGGCAGGCGCCAGCGGGATTGTCGGCCAGCAACTCAGTCAGGCGCTGCTCGCAGATCAGTGGCAGGTGACCGCGCTGACCCATCGCTCAGACGTTACCGTAAGCGGAACCGGAACCGGGGTTATCGCAGTGGATCTGCGCGATGAACAACAGAGCCATGAACGGCTGGCACCTCTCACTGACGTCACGCATATCTTTTACAGCGCCTGGCTGAACGCCCCTGACTGGGCGTCGATGGTCGGCCCCAATCTGGTCATGCTGCAAAATCTGGTTCAGGTGATTGAAGATATCGCCCCGCTTGAGCATGTCAGCCTGATGCAGGGATACAAAGCCTATGGCGCGCATCTCGGTCGGTTTAAAACCCCGGCGCGGGAAAGCGATCCTGGCGTGCCCGGTGCCGAGTTCAACGCCGCACAGCTGAACTGGCTAAGCGCACAGCAGCAGGGTAAAGCGTGGAACTGGAGCGCTCCGCGGCCCGGCGTTGTCGGCAGTGACCGGCCTGGAAACAGCATGAATCTGGCACTGACTCTGGCGATCTATGCCTCGATCTGTCGCGCAGCACGGCTGCCTTTTCGCTTTCCCGGTTCGCCGGAAACCTGGCACAGCATGGTCGATTTTACCGAGGCGTCCCTGCTGGCCGACGCGACAATCTGGGCCGCGCGCAGCGCTGACGCCCGCAACCAGGCGTTTAATATTAACAATGGCGATCTCTGGCGCTGGAGTGAGTTGTGGCCGGTGATTGCAGCGTGGTTTGAACTGGACGTCGCGCCGCCGGTTTCGTTGTCATTCCGGCAGATGTTTCAGGATTATCGTGCGCTGTGGCGGCAAATCGCCGCTGAGAACGCACTGGCCGAAGCCGATATTCTCAGGCTGAGTGACGGCGCTTTCGCTGATTTTGTTTTTGGCTGGAACTACGACATGTTTGGCGACGGCAGCAAGCTGCGGCGGGCAGGCTTTCACGGTTATCGCGCAACGGATGAGATGTTCTGCGATCTGTTTGCCCGCTTCAGGGCGGCGAGGGTTATTCCGTGATGATCCACGCAGAGAGCGAGGATGTCGCTCTCTGCATCCGGTAGCCTTAACGCCCTTTCTTCTTACGTCCCGGCTGAACGAAGCGCTTGCGCGAGGCACCGTTGGCATCGGCTTTTTCAGCGGGTTTCGCGGCACTCTTCTGCGGTTTTTTAGCGGCGGTGGCTTTTGCCGGCGCCTTTGCCTTCTTCGCGGGTTTATCTTCTGAGGAGGAGTTCTCCAGCAGTTTGAACAGCTCAACGAGTTCGTCGTCGGTGAGATCGCGCCATTCCCCCAGCGGCAATCCCTTGAGATTGACGTTCATGATGCGGGTGCGCTCAAGCTTCGTCACTTCAAACCCAAAATGCTTACACATGCGGCGGATCTGGCGATTCAGGCCCTGAACCAGCGTGATACGGAAGACAAACGGCGCTTCCTTTTTCACTTTGCACTTTTTGGTCACCGTGCCCAGCATCGGCACGCCCGCGCTCATCCCGGCAATAAACTCATCCGTGATCGGCTTATCAACGGTAACGACATACTCTTTTTCGTGGTTATTACCGGCCCGCAGGATCTTGTTGACCAGATCGCCGTGGTTGGTGAGGAAAATCAGGCCCTGAGAATCTTTATCGAGTCGGCCAATCGGGAAGACGCGCTTGCTGTGATTGACGAAGTCGCTGATGTTATCGCGCTCGCCCTCTTCCATCGTGGTGATAATCCCGACTGGCTTGTTCAGGGCAATCAGCACCAGGTCGTCTTCGTCGCGCGGCTCGATCAGCTGACCATTGACCTTCACCACATCGCCTGCAAATACCTGCGCACCAACAGCGGCGCGTTTGCCGTTAATGAAAACGTTGCCCTGCTCGATGTAACGATCGGCGTCACGACGGGAGCAGATACCGCTCTCGCTGATGTATTTATTAAGACGAGTTGATGAGCCAGTCAGCATGATTCCTCCAAAAAACGCGGACTATACCTTACCGGCGGGGGCTTGCGAAGTCTTTGCGCGGGAAACTTTTGCCCCTATTTATCGGCCCGATGATTGTCCGCAATTACAGGTCAATCTCCATCGCCATACAGCGCAACGCACAGCCCGCCAGCTTTGACGGATAAAGACTTTCTCCCAGCGACCGGAAGCCATGCTGTTGATAAAAGCTCACGGCGTTCGGCGTCGACTCCAGCGTCAACCGGCGATAGCCACGCTGCAGCGCCTCCGCTTTGATGGTGTCGATGATCCGGCCCGCCATTCCCTGTCCGGCGAAATCAGGCAGCGTAAAAATGGCTTCAACGCTGGCGGCAGCGAGATCGAGCGATCCTGTCGCCACGGGCACGCCGTCCGGGCCATCAATCACGAAGAAGGGATTGACGCGAATCATCGCAGGAAAGCTGGCAGGCATGCGGTCCGGCGTCCAGGCGGCAAGAACATCGGGTGGATAGGTGTGCTGGCAGCCGTGACGGATAGCCAGATTACGGATGTTCCATAACGTGTGCGCCTCTTCGGGCGATGCCTGTCTGACAATCATGATGCCCTCCGGCTCCTGAACAGAGCCGTTACGTTAACACACTGCAGCGCCGGTATCTGAGAACTGTGCCGGTGCAGGCGACCTCTGCGTACGCCTCATCTGCTGGATGGATTGCTGCTGCATCGGCAACCTGGCTGTCTGCACATTGCTGCATTTGCAACAGCGCAGACAGGCGTAATCACATCCGGCTCCGTGATATCAGTGATTTACACTCTGGCACGGTTACTGCTTTGGCTTCTCTTTTATATCTGAAAGTTCGGAACAGACACTTTTTTCATAAATTCAGCTATATATCAGGAGAAAACCATGTCACTGAATCAACCCATACAGTTTGCTTACTGGGTGCCGAATGTCTCGGGCGGTCTGGTTATCAGTCAGATAGAGCAGCGTACCCACTGGGATGCCGACTATAACCGTAAACTGGCGAAGATTGCTGAACAGGCGGGTTTCGATTATGCGCTGACGCAGATTCGGTTTACTGCCGGGTATGGCGCGGATAACCAGCATGAGTCGGTCACCTTTTCGCAGGATTTACTCAGCCAGACCTCGACGCTAAAAGTGATCGCCGCCCTGCTGCCCGGTCCGTGGAATCCGGTATTAGCGGCAAAGCAGATCGCCACCATCAGCCATCTCTATGGACCGCGCATTGCCGTCAACATTGTCAGCGGCTGGTTCCGGGGCGAATTTAAGGCGATTGGAGAATCCTGGCTCGATCACGATGAACGCTACCTGCGTTCCGAAGAGTTTATTCGCTGCCTGCGCGGCATCTGGAGCGAAGAGAGTTTTACCTTCTCCGGCGATTTTTATCGCCTCCGCGACTACACCATGAAACCCAAACCGCTGTCACCGCTGCCGGAAATTTTTCAGGGTGGCAGCTCCCGTGCGGCGCGTGACATGGCCGCCCGGGTCTCAGACTGGTATTTCACCAACGGCAATACGCCACAGGACGTCCGTCTGCAGATCGCAGATATCCATGAAAAAGCGGGCCGTAACAGGCATCAGGTCAGAATCGGACTGAACGGTTTTGTGATTGCACGCAACAGCGAGCAGGAGGCGCAGGCGGTGCTTCAGGAGATCATCAGCAAAGCCAACCCGGATGCGGTAAAAGGCTTTCAGCATGAGGTCAAAAATGCAGGCAGTGCTTCCCCGGAAGGTGAAGGAAACTGGGCGAAATCGTCATTTGAAGATTTGGTGCAGTACAACGACGGCTTTAAAACCAATCTTATCGGCACGCCCCAGCAGATTGCTGAACGGATTATCGAACTGAAGCAGGCGGGGGTCGATCTGATGCTCCTGGCGTTTCTGCACTTCCATGAAGAAGTGGAGTTTTTTGGCCGTGAAGTGATACCGCGGGTCCGTGAACTGGAGGCGCAGGCGACGGTGGCCGAAGCCTAAAACGGCATCCCGGCGCATTCTCGCACCGGTGAAATGATGAACGCGCGACCTGTTGTTGCCTCGTCCGTCGCACCCAATGCGGATAGCGACGGACGATTTCACACAGCTGAACGCCTAAAAGCGCGCGTTAAGCCCGACGTTCCAGGTCACCTGATGCGTGTCTCTGTTGCCTGCCACCGCCGAGACGCCAGCGAACGCATTGACCGATGCACCAATCGGCACGCTCGCGCCGACCGCCATATCGATCCAGTTATCATCCCGGGAGCCGCTGCTGCGGGTGAAGGCGGTTCGGGTCGATTTCAGTCCGGCAGTGACGGCAGAGTCGCTGTCACCAAACTGGTGGTTGTAACTGACCTGCGCCCAGGGATTGATCAGCAGATCTTTGCTGTCGATGCGCCAGCCGACTGAACCGATTTGGGAGTGCTGAGTCTGGTCGCCAAAACGCATTGAGGTGCTGCTGTTACCCTCTTCCTGATAGCCATCGACCTGGGTGTAGTCGAGTGCATAGCTGGCCATCGGGCCAGTCGACACATAGCGGCCCAGCGGTAAATCCCAGCCGGTCTGCACCCGCATTCCCAGCACTTTTCCGTCGCTGCTGCCTTTCTCCGTGCGGGTCGCCGGTCCCAGCCGGATCTGACGCTCGATATCATCAAAGTTGAGATCGGCATAATGGGCATCCGCATTAATCCATCCGCCATCCAGATAATTGAACTGACTCCAGAGCGCCACCAGATTGCCGCGTAAACGGTAATCAAAGCGCGATGAGGGATCCTGCCGTTGCGAGGTGGTGGAGAGCAAGGCCCCGGCCTGCCAGTGATCGGTCAGCTGATAGCCCACACCCACGGTGCCGGTGGCGCTGGTGGCATCGCCATCCAGCAGGCTGTCGCCGCGAAAATCGCGCTGCTGCCCGGCATAACCGCCGAAAACAGTAAATTCGCCGGCGCTGGCGGGCTGCTGACGCTGCTGCTGCAGATGTCCATCCAGCGTATTATGCGCATCGCCCACCAGCATCGACGGCGCCTGACTCAGCGCGGCCACCTGCAGCGGGGCGTTCAGTACCGACTCAATATAATCGGCGATCAGTGCATGCACTGCCGGGCTGGGATGCAGCCGGTCAGCGAACAGATATTGCTGCGACTGCGAAAATCCTGGCGTTGAAGATGTGCAGTCCATTGATGAGACACCTGGCGGGCAGGCCATGCCAGCCGTATTGCTCAGTCCATACAGACGCGGATTATCAATCACCTCATTAAACAGGCCATTGATATCGACCCGCGCGATGTTGCCGCGTGCCGCCACCAGTCCCTGCTCCTCAGCCTGGTTGTAACGATCGGTGAGTGTCGCCGCCTCCTGACTCAGCAATTGCCAGGCAGCAATCAGCTGTTGCGCAAGGGCATCACGGATCAGTGGAATCGAAGAAACCTGTCCGGCCGCCGCGTTAAGCGCGGTTTCAATTGCCTGCTCTCTGGCGGCACGATCGGGCGTGGTGGTGGTGCTCAGCGACTGAAACAGCGCCGCCGTCGCGGGTTGCGCGGCCGGGCCAAGCACCTGCAGTATCGCCTGCAACAGAGCAGGCGTCGCGCCCACATTCGGCACCGTCGGCACAATCACCGTTCCGGCCCCGGCATTCAGCAACCGGCTGACCTGTGAGGCCGCCGCGCTGGCACTGTTATCCACGATCTGCTGCGCTGCAAGAGGCGCAAGCGCCGCTGCCGCTAAATCATTGCCACCAATCCAGTGGATATAGAGGCCGTTCGGGTCGGCCCGTCCGCCACGCGCCGCAAGGTAGCTATCGAGCTGATCCTGCGTATTAAACAGGGGATTGATCGCCGGTACCGCAACGGCGCCACCCTCGGCATAGTTGCTCCCGCCCTGGGATGAGGGACGCAGGGTATCGCCCAGCGACTGTGCCAGGATCTCGTCATAAAGTGGATGGGTCGCGCCATCATAGGTAAAACGGCCTACGTTGCCGCCATCACTCAGGCTGTCGCCAAACACGGTGAGATCGCTCCATGCCACCGCAGGCAAAGGTGACAGCAGGCTCAGGGTCGCACAGTAAAAAAGGTATTGCGCGTGAAGGGGTTTCATCAGCAGCTCCGCACAAAAAAAAATTAAAAAGAAAGTCACAGCCGCACCCGGTGGCGCGGCAAGCTGTAAGCGTAGACGTCTGAGAAAAGTGGCGGCAGAAAAGACGCGATCGCGGTCGCAAAGCGGAGAAATTTGACTTAAGGAAGAGCAATGACAATCAGGTTTTCGGGTTATCCCGGTCACGGCTCAGTAATGCAGGCTACTTTTTGCTGGCCGGTTTCAGTCCGCGATAAAGATCCTGTAAGCGTTTCATCGTTTTAACCGTGCGCTGCGGCAGCGTTGAGGCGACCGACAGGATCAACATCTCCAGACACACCATAATTGTGCCGTGCAGCGGAATCCGTCCCTTCTCGCCCCCGCGAGGCACATTGATCACCACATTCGCCTCCCGCGCGAAAAAGGAGTCGGTGGCGTTGGTCAGCAGAATGATCGGAATATCCAGCCGTTTCGCTTCACGCACCACGGTAGTCCCTTCCCGGTGCGCGGACTGCTGCGCCATCATGACCAGCACATCGCCACGCTGCAGCGCCAGCATCTGTTCTGCCAGCGCAATACCGGCGCGGTTAAGAGAAAAGGCGGGCAGACCGATACGGTTCAGCAGCCGCACGCTGTAATCCGCCAGGATACCTGACGCGTTAATGCCAAAAATAGCCACTTCCCGCGCTTCGCCCAGCAGCGCTACGGCATCCGCAACCGCCACCCGATTCTGCGGTTGCGACAGCACCTCACAGGCGTGCCGGTGACCATTCAGCACAAAGTCGATAGCGCTGTTCACGTCGCTGGTCACCTCACTGACCGTGGTAATCATCTTATCTTCAGAGGTCAGCGATGGACCAAACCAGACCTTAAGCGTCTGTTTGAGGTCGCGCAGCCCGCTAAAGCCCAGCGCCTGAATAGCGCGGATCACGGTCGCGTCTGAGGTGTGATTCGCTACGGCGATCTCCATCGCGGTGCTCTCCAGCACGGTTTCACGCTGTTGATCGATATAGCGCGCTACGGCCAGCAGACGGGGAGAGAGCTGCTTCTCGCGGGCACGAAGACGCTCTGCCACCACATCCACTCTGTTTTTTACCGTCCTGTTTTGTTTCATGCTGTACCTGCTGCTGGCGTTAAAGGGCTGAACGGCTCATTACCGGTCGGGTTACAGAAGAACCTTTCAGCATCAGAAAATGTAGTGAAAGGCTCAATCCGGTTTAACTTTCACCTGCAGAATATGTGGATTTGCCATATTCTCAACTCTCATCATTAATAAATAATCATTTTTTTTCAATGAAATAAACTTATCATAAAGCGTCCCTCGCAGTAAAAAGCGACACGGTAAAAATGTAGCAAATCTCGTTGAAATTATGTTTACTACTACATTACCTGATGTTTGAATGATTCTCAATTACAGATGAGAAGTATTGTCGTCCGGGTGATAGCGTGATGCCTGAACCCTGATGCTGCTCTCCTCTGCTTAACGCGCTGCATATTGCAGACCACCTCCAGGGAAGCCCTGTATGACAGTCAGTCATCAGGGCGAATTGACTTCAGAAACTGCCAGTAACAGACACGAAAAGAAAAATGAAAAACAAAGACTCACAATATCCGGCCCGGCACCCCGCTCTGGTCGTGGCGATTTGCGGCAGCATGATGCTGCCACAGGTCAGTGCAGCAGCCGACAGCGCACCGGATATGACCGTGACCGCCGATGCCAGCTCAGAGGGAAATTACAGCGCCAGCGAGAGCAGCGTTGCCAGCAAAATGCCGACGGCGCGACTCGATGAGGCGCAATCGGTCAGCGTAGTGACGCAGCAACAGCTGGAGGATTTTCAGGCCAGCTCACTGGCGGATGCGATGCGCTTTGTCAGCGGCGTCTCCGAGGCGAACACGCTGGCGGGCACCGAAGATGGCTTCGTTCGACGCGGTTTTGGCAGTAATGCCGATGGGTCGGTCTACCGGGATGGCATCCGCAGCAGTCAGGGACTCAATTTTGATGCCACCACCGAGCGGGTTGAGGTGCTGAAAGGCTCCGCCTCACTGCTGTATGGCATTCAGAATCCGGGCGGCATTATCAACGTGGTCAGCAAAAAGCCGCAGTATGACTGGCACTCCAGCGTCACCGGACGTTACGCCAGCGAAGGCGGCGGCGCAGGCATGGTGGATGTCACCGGCCCACTGGGCAACGGTTTTGCCTTCCGGCTAATCGCCGAAAAGCAGAATCAGGATTACTGGCGCAACTTTGGCAGTGAAGAGCACACCCTGCTGGCACCCTCACTTCAATGGTTTGGCGAGCAGGCCAGCTTTTTAATCAGCTATGCCGATTATCGCTATGACATCCCCTACGATCGCGGCACGGCGTTTATCGACGGCAAGCCGATCGACATCGGTTATAAAGATCGTCTGGATGACAAGGCCAACCACGCATGGGGCCACAACAAAACCCTGAACGCCCACTATGACTGGCAGTTTAATGATGAGTGGCGCACCCGGTTTACACTGGGCTGGAACCAGCGACGTTATGACAACAATGAAGTGCGCGTGACGGCAGTAAATGCCAGCAGCGGTGTAGTCACGCGTCGTGCTGATGCCAATCGCGGGTTTAACCATAAAACCAAATATGTGAGCTGGGATTTGCTGGGCAACCCGGAAATCATGGGGATGCAGCATGCGCTAGTGGTGGGCACCGATTATGAGATGAACCAGACTTATCGCGCGAATCAGTATCTGGGCAAGATCAACCGTCAGTTCAGTTACTTCAGTCCCGAATATGACATGCTGTCACCGGTCACGGACGCCAGCACGGAGAACACCGCCGGGGCGAATAACCTGAACCGTATTCACAGCCGGTCGCTCTACGCTAAAGACAGCATTTCACTCACCCAGGACTGGATTGTGGTGCTGGGCGGTCGGTATCAGCATTATGAGCAGCGCGCCTCACGCGGCTTCAATCCGCAGGTGGAGACCCTGAACGATGAGGGTAATAAGTTTCTGCCGCAGGCAGGGGTGATCTACAAACTCACGCCCGATCTCTCTTTCTACACCAGCGTCAGCAAATCGTTTACGCCTTCCACCGATGTGGATGATGACGGCAACGTCGGCAAACCGGAACAGGGCACCAGCTGGGAAGTCGGCAGTAAATGGCAGCTGTCGCCGAAACTGCTGGCCACCGTGGCACTGTATCGGATAGATGAACGGGCGATGTCGCTGAACATCAATGGCAGCACGCGGGCCATTGATAAAGCCCGTTCGACCGGCGCTGAATTTGAGCTGAACGGCGAGATTGCGCCGGGCTGGGATTTGAGTGCGAACTACAGCTATGATCAGGCAGAAATCGTCAGCGACCGGGTGAATCCTGATAACAACGGCAACCGCCTGCAGAATGCCCCGCGTCATGCCGGTGCGCTCTATCTGAGTCATGAGCTGCAGGTCAGCGGCCTGCCCGGCTCGCTGCGGCTCGGCGGCGGGGCGCGTTACGTCGGCAGCCGTGCTGGCGATCCTGATAACAGTTTCACCCTGCCCGATTACGTGGTGGCAGACAGCTTTGTGGCGTGGAAAAATCGCCTCTTCGGCGAACAAACCGAGCTGCGTCTGAACATCAACAACCTGTTTAACCAGCACTACTACACGTCAAGCGGCGGCAATCTGCGCGTCCGTGAAGGTGAAACCCGCAATCTGATGGTACAGGCCCGTGTTGAATTTTAAATCGCTTCGATCTGCGCTGGTGATGCTTAGCGTGATGCTGGTCAGCGCGGGCGCACAGGCCCGCACGCTGACCGACATCACCGGCCGTGAGGTCACAATTCCCGATCATCCGCAGCGCATTGTGCTGGGCGAAAGCCGGATGCTCTATAGTGTTGCGCTGCTGACGCCAGGCAATCCGCTGCAGCATATCGCTGGCTGGCCGCAGGATCTGAAAAAGTATGATCCTCAGACCTGGCAGGTTTTTGCCCGTCAGTTTCCGCAGATGGATACGATTCCGGTCGTGGGGCTGGATGGCGTCAATGACATGAATCCCGAACAGGTGATCGCGCTCAGGCCTGACGTGGTGATCCTGCCGCAGCTGGCGCGCGGCAGTGAAAATGGCGCCGTGCTGGAGAAGATGCTGGCTGCGGCAAAGATCCCGGTAGTGAAGATCGATCTTCGGGTTGAGCTGCTGAAAAACACCGAGCGCAGCATCACTCTGCTGGGCGCGGTCCTGAATCAGCCCCAGCGGGCTGCTGACTTTAATCGCTTTTACCGCAGCCATATGCAGCGCATTGCGAGTCGTCTGGCGGAGTATCACGGCCCGAAACCCTCCGTGCTGCTGCAGCTGCATCTTGGACGACGCAGTGAGTGCTGCGTCACCTCGGTGAATGGCAATCTGGGTGAGCTGCTGACATTTGCCGGTGGCAATAACATTGCCAGTCAGCAGATCAAAGGGGTGTTCGGGCGGCTGAGTGAGGAAAGCGTGATTGCGGCTCAGCCGGATTACTACTTTGCCACCGGCACCGGCAGCGCCGATGAAGCGGGTGCGCTGAAACTCGGTCCCGCCGTCACCTCGGCGCAAACCCGGCAGAGCCTGCTGGCACTCACGGGTCAGCAGAATGCGCTGAAGCAGCTGAACGCGCTGCGGGACAGTCATGCCGGGGCCATCTGGCACAACTTTTACCTCAGCCCGTGGCACGTGGTGGCGACCGAGTTCTTCGCGACCACGCTTTATCCTCAGCTGTTCCGCGACGTCGATCCTGAACAGACATTGCGGCAGCTGTTCCGTGATTTCCTGCCCGTTCCCTATTCGGGCAGCTACCTCTATCGGCTGGCACCTTAGGCGACCCCGGGATCAGGCGGCTGAGTCTCCGCGATTTTTTACCCGGACGATATCGGCCATCACCGACAGCGCAATCTCCGCCGGGGTTTTGCTGCCGATGGGCAGGCCGATGGGCGCATGGATGCGGTCCAGTTCGGTCCGATCCATTCCGGCGATCTGTTGCAGTCGCGCCCGCCGTTTCTCGCTGTTTTTCACCGATCCCATGATGCCGATATAAAAGGCGGGAGTGGCAATCGCCTCCATCATCGTCAGGTCATCAATGCGCGGATCGTGGGTCAGCGCCACAATCGCCACCGCAGCGTGCGCGCCGTTCAGCTCCAGCCAGCGCGCCGGATGCTGTGACACCAGGGTCACGTTGTCTGCGCCGCTGAAATGGCTTTCCAGTTCCGTCAGCATCTCCGGGCGGTGCTCACAGACCCGCACGTGAAAACCCAGGATCTGCCCAAGCCGGATGCACTCATACGCCACGCTGGAGTAGCCCGCGATCAGCAGTTCCGGTATCGCGCCGACCGGCAGTAACATCTGCTCTTCGCTGGCATCGAGTGCGGGCAGCACGCGATCGGCGGCGATCACTTCCCACTGCGCGCGTTCGCCGGGCCGTATCATTTTCACCATCGGCTGCTGTCCGCTCAGCGCGCGCTGCATCGTGGTCAGCAGCGCCAGCGTGGTCTCATCGGGCGGGAGAAACTCAATCACGATTTCCAGACTGCCGCCGCACGGCAAATTAACGTCAGGACGGATACCGCCCTCCCCATATCGCACCCGCTGACTGCTGGCGCGATAAGCCCCCGCCGCCAGCTGCGCCAGAAAATCCTCTTCAATGCAGCCGCCCGACAACGATCCGCAGTAAGCGCCGGTTTCGTTCACCGTCATCAGGGTGCCTGGCGCGCGTGGCGAAGAGCCATAGGTACGCAGCACCGTGCAGAGCCAGACCTGCTGGCCCGCCTGACAGCTGTTCAGTGCCGCATTAATCACGCGTTGATCCAGCGTTATCATGAAAATTCCTTAATCAGCTGAAGATCGGCAGGGAAATCGATATCACACAGGCAACCGCGATCGTGAAGAGGCAGCCGGACGGCCTGCGATTTCACCATCGCCTGCGGCCCGGCATCGCCCTGTAACGTATTCAGCATCGGATAACATTGCTGCTGAAAGCCCACCGGATGGCCTGGCCTGCCGTCAATCCACGGTCTGACAATCGCCGCATCTGCCAGCGCACTGCTGACGGCACGGTAACTTTCAGGCGTGACAAACGGCATATCGCCCAGGGCAATCAGCCAGCCATCGTAGTTCCGGCTGGCGTTAACGCCGGCGGCGATCGACTCACCCAGCCCGCCGCTGTCACACAACACTAACGTCGCCTGCGTGCAGAGTTGATGGATTGCCGATACGTCGGGTCGTGTCACCACGAACAGGTCAAGCCCGCTGGCAGCGGTCTGCTCCAGCGTACGTTGCAGCACCGGTTTACCGTCCAGGTCAGCCAGCAGCTTATGCTCGCCGGACTGCTGACGAAAACGGCGGCTCAGCCCGGCGGCCAGAACGACCAGCGCTATCTTCACTCTCTTTCTCCACTCAGCGTGCAAAACGGGCGCAGGCTTCAGCCCACGCCCGTAAAACGACAATCCGACCTGCTGGCAGCAGGTCAGAAACCGGCTCAGATAATTTTGTCGAGCGTAATCGGCAGGTCGCGAACGCGCTTGCCGGTGGCATGAAACACCGCATTACTGATCGCTGCGGCAACGCCGACGATACCCAGCTCACCCACCGGTTTACCGCCCATCGTGGTCGCCTCAAAATCGGGCTCGCCCACGTTGATGGTGATAATGTCCGGGATGTCGCCATTCACCGGCACCAGATAATCCGCCAGGTTGTTGTTAATCACCCGACCGTTACGCGGATCGACAATGCCCTCTTCCATCAGCGCCTGACCGACACCCATGATCATGCCGCCAATCCACTGGCTGCGCGCCAGTTTAGGGTTGTAGAGACGACCGCTGTCGAGTGCCGCCACCATCCGTTTTACCCGAATCGTGCCGAAATCTTCATCGACCCGAACTTCAACAAAGTGAGCGCTCCAGCTGTGAGCAGAGAATTTTTCAGGACGGGTGCCGTCATTGAGGTTGCGTACCATCTTATCGCGCTCACTTTCTGACATATCCTCCGGGAAGGTCCCGCCTTTCACCGTGAGACTGTCCGCCGGTGCCAGGCTCGCCAGCGCCGCAAATGACACGGCCCGGTCGCTACGCTGATTATGCTGCACCCCGTCGCCTTTCAGCGTCAGCTGAGACACGGGCGTTCCCTGCAGCGGCGACTGTGGCAGCTCGCTGGCCAGCTTCAGTAGCTGGTCCCGCATACGTTTAGCGGTGTCGTCTACCGCAGCGGTTACGTTGCCCGCCAGCTGCGATCCCCCTGCCACACCAGCGCGCGGCAGCTCGGTATCACCCAGCTGAACCTCAATGGTGGTGGAGGCGACGCCCAGAATGTCGGCGGCGGTCTGCGCCAGAATGGTATAGGTGCCGGTGCCGATATCTGCACCGCCGCACTGCACCACAAAGGTTCCCTGCGGCGTCAGGATGATCTTCGCCTCGGCGGGCAGTTTGTTAACCGGATAGGTGCCGGAAGCCATACCCCAGCCAATCAGTTCACGCCCTTCGCGCATCGACCGTGGCGTCATGATCCGCTGGTCCCAGCCAAAGGCTTCCGCCCCTTTCTGATAGGCCTCTTTAAGACGTCGTGAACTCCACGGCAGATCGAGCTGATAATCTTTATCTGCCCAGTTGCGCAGGCGCAGTTCCAGCGGATCGATGTTCAGGGCATAGGCCATCTCATCCATCGCGACTTCCAGCCCAAAGGCGCTGGGGTTTTCACCTGGCGCGCGCATCCAGCCTGGCGTGACGGTGTTGATCGGCCTGATCTGATGCTGAGCGGAGACGTTCTCTACCGCATACATACGGGCGGTCACTTTGCTGCAGTTCTCGGCGAACACGTCGATGAGTGACGTTTCACTGAAGCTGCGCTGGATAATCGCCTGGATTTTGCCGTCACGGGATGCGCCCAGCTCCAGCTGCTGCGAGGTGGCAGCACGTCCGCCGAGGCCGGTAAAGGTCTGCGGACGGGTCAGCGACACTTTAATCGGGCGGTTGAGCGCCCGCGACGCCACACTCGCCAGCGCGACGTGGGTGTAAGGCACCGGCTTGGAGCCAAATCCGCCGCCGACATAAGGCGAGATGATGCGCACGTCTTCGACTTCAATGCCCATCCACTCGGCGATTTCCACCTGCGCGCCCGCTACCCACTGGCTCGGCTCCCAGACGGTGATGCGTCCATTCTGCCACTGCGCCACACAGGCATGCGGTTCCATCGGCATGTTGTATTCACGCGGTGTGGTGTAGCGCTGGCTCAGACGCACTTCGGCCTGCTGCATCGCTGCCTGCGCGTCGCCCATATCGATATCCTGCTTCGGGAGCGGTTTCGGCTCGACGCCCTCATCGGTAGCAAAAATCAGCGCGGGTGAGGTTTCATAGTCAATTTCCACCAGCGAGGCGGCATAGGTCGCCTGCTCAAACGTTTCTGCGACAACCAGACCGATGTTCTGACCGTTGTGAATTATCACATCGTCCTGAATCGGGGTGTAGGTTGTCTGCGCCGCGCCGCCGTCGGCAATCGCGGTGGGTTTGTTGATCTTCAGCGTGTTCAGATGGGTATAAACCGCCAGCACGCCTGAGGCCTGCTGCGCCTTTTCTGTCGACATCCGGCTGATACGACCGCTGGCGACAGTAGACTGAATCACCACGCCATAGAGCGGATTTTCCGGCTGATGTTCAAGCGCATAACGCGCTTCACCGGTGACTTTCACTTTGCCGTCGCCACGCGAGCGTGCGGCGCCCAGCCCTTCAATGGGTTGTTCTGCTGCTGAGTTCACCGTCTGAACATCCGGACGCGCCTTGTCGTTTACGTCACTCATGCGGTTTCTCCTGCTGCCATCAGCGCGCGGGCAATCACACGCGGCGCCAGTTTGACTTTACAGGCGTTATGCGTCAGCGCCTGCGTTTCCTGAGTAATCAGTTCTGCCGCCTGGAACACCGTCTCTTCATTGAACGGCTGGCCTTCGAGCGCCTGCTCCACAGACCTGACCCGCCAGGGTTTGGTCGCCACACCGCCCAGCGCGATATGCACCTGACGCATCACACCGTTTTCCAGCGTGAAGCCTGCGGCTGCGCTGGCTGCAGCAAACTCATAGGAGCTGCGGTCGCGGACTTTGAGGTAGTGAGAGTGACGGAGTGATTCGGTTTGCGGCACTTCAATGGCTACAATGATTTCGTCGTCGCGCAGATCGTGTTCACGATCGGGCGTGTCACCTGGCAGCAGGAAGAAATCATCAATAGCGATGCGGCGCGTTTCGCCCTGCTGATTCTGCAGGACCACGATGGCATCAAACGCCACCAGCGCGACCGCAAGATCGCCGGGATAGACTGCGATGCAGCTGTCGCTGGCACCCAGAATGGCATGGTTGCTGTTAACGCCATCCAGTGCAGCGCAGCCGGAGCCCGGATTGCGTTTATTGCAGGCGCTAAAGGTCGCCGGATCGCGGTAATAGGCACAACGGGTACGCTGACGTAAATTACCGCCCAGCGACGCCATGTTACGAATCTGCGGAGAGGCGGCCTGCCACAGGCTTCCATAAATGGCTGGTGCGCGCTGCTGGCAGTCGGGATGATCCGCCAGCTGGCTCATGGTGACCAGCGCGCCGGCCGTGATTTTATCCTCGTCAAACTGCAGATTTTTCAGCTCCGTTAATCCGCTGATGCCGATTAACTGCGGTGGCGTGAAGACGCCACACTTCATCAAATCAAGCTGCGTGGTGCCGCCTGCCAGCAACTGGCTGCCTGACTGCTGTTTCAGGGATGCGGCCTGCTGAGGAGACTGCGCGACTTTCCAGCTGAATTCATTCATGTGGACTCCTTCGCCATCTCTGCTGCGGCCTGTTTAATCGCATCGACGATGTGGGGATAAGCCCCGCAACGGCAGAGATTGCCGCTCATGTATTCGCGGATCTCATCGTCTGAACCGGCATGACCTTCTTTGATGCAGGCGACGGCGGACATAATCTGTCCCGGCGTGCAGTAGCCACACTGGAAGGCATCATTTTCCATAAAGCAGCGCTGCACCGGATGCAGTTCACCCCCGATGGAGGCCAGGCCTTCAATGCTGGTGACTTCAGCGCCATCCGCCTGTGCCGCCAGCGTCAGGCAACTCAGTACCCGCTGACCATTGATCAGCACCGTACAGGCACCACACTGCCCCTGGTCGCACCCTTTTTTGGTGCCGGTCAGGTTCAGGTGCTCACGCAGTGCGTCGAGCAGCGTGACACGCGGATCGACATGCATCTGCTTCGACTGGCCATTAACCTGCATTGTTAGCGATATTTTTTCCGACATTGTCTGCTTCCCATTGTTGTGGGCTAAAAGATGAATTTTTATTGGTATTTTTGACGGGAGTTAAATCGGGGAAAATTTTGATAACCCTAATCTTTACGCGCGTATCTCTGCCTTTAGGTTTAGCAGCTTTTTGGGGATCTGGTGGGGAAGTCGGGAAAAGTCAGCGTTATCTGAGGTGGAAACCGAGATTAATGGCAAAAAATGGGGGCGGCCTTTGACATTAAGCTATTGATTAAATTATGTTTACCCCGTGTATTTATGACTGTGACCTTCTAAAGGCTGAAATGCCCGTCTCATAAGGCATGCGGTGAAAAGCACAGCGTTCATAGTGAATAGCAGGTTTGATGCCACGCTGGACAGCGAATCGGCAGGTAATCCAACATTTCGTTGGCTATACTCCGCACATTCTGTACTGGACAAATGCTTACGTTGTAAAAAAATGGCACAATAACATCTTAGAGAACGTCCTGAAGCAAATAAAGATCTATCTCAAAATGTCGATAACCATTCTGAAAACAGATAAATCCCCGCACTTCAATCACTGGAAAAGTAAATTGAGATTTTTAAGAGTATTTACACTACTTTTTGCTATTACTTCACATGCTGAAGAGAATGATTTTGGTCCACCAATCGCCCTATGCCTTAACAAACATACTATTCCATATATCAATACAACGTCTCCTGCTGAGAGTATTGTTAATGATGCTTATAAAGCGTGCAATGGTGCTGTTGATGAATGGAATAAAGAGCGAGCATCTTTACCCAGAGAAATGGTAATCAAGCAGAATAAGGAGTTTCGGGACATGTATATCAGGATGATTGAGATCCGTCGTAAACAGATCCAAAAAATAAGCAGATGATTATTCAAGGCTCATTCAGCGCATACGACATCGGCTGATTAGATGTAAGAAGTCATCGTTGATAGCCGGGATATTTCCGGAAGAAGACAGCGATAAAATAAATTTGAGAAAACATGTTTACCCAAGAATTCATAAATGAAGAAGGTAATAAGTTTATCCTTATAGCCAGCCACAGTCTGGAATTAACGCAATCTGTAAAATTCAGCAATGAGTATATGCTTGCCAGAATATCCTACGGACGATCACAGCTTCCACCTCACTTTAGAACGTGCAGAGTCATCTATGATATCAGTGGACAATCGTTCGCTGATGTTGTACTGGCTGAGAATAATCGCGCGCTTAAGCAGGTGGCCATTATGGAGTCCAAACACCAATAGCCTTACAGTTAATTCTGAATGAAGACCTTAAAAAGATATAAAGTGTGTTGGGATCACTCGCATCTGAGTGTGAAATTTTACAGTTTCAAAAGTCTTTATTGGGATTTCGATTCCGGAACAATATATTTCTTTAATGGGGCAGCACGTTGTTTTAAATAAAAATAAAAAAATGAAACGTTTTGACCTATGGCAGGGATCATGGCAACAGGCTGAACGAAGCTGGTTGTGGTGAAATGTTGCCTCTTGCGTTTAGCCGAACTCTTTAAGTAGCTTGAAAATCAGCAAAATTATAAATAAGCAGTTCATCGCCCTGTTTAAAATTGGCTACCTCGCTTTGACTGGCCAACGAAGCGGCTATTTACCTCGTAATATACTGGATTTCATAATGATTTTTTCATAAATATCCGGCTTGTTCCCTCAGGCTCGCAGTCAATACGTCCAAACTCTTCCCAACCGTTCTTTTTGTAAAAATCAGGAGCCTGAAAGCTTATTGTGTATAAAAAAGCTGCAGTACACCCTCTTCTTCGACCTTCATTCTCGAAACGATTAAGGATATCTGTACCAAGCCCCATTTTCCGCAACTCTGGAGGAAGAAAGAAAAGATCAATGAAAAGGAGACCTAGTGACGAACGCCCCTGCATTCCTCCAAGTACTTCACCCGTTTTAGTTGATTTTATTAATACAGACAATGGTTTACGGTCATTAATTCCCGTCATTAAATCGTTGAAAGCATTAAGTCCTTCTTCAATAGCCAATGATTGTTCTGCATCCATATTTTCACAAATTTCGAAATTTAACTTACTATCACTGCTATTCATTTGAAAGATCCTATTTAGTCGTACAAATCACTGTCTGAATATACAGATACAGGTCCTTGTTTCCAGCCTTATTTTTCTGTTTTCTCTGCTACTCGCGCTAATGTGGCTCAATGTCTCCTTTTGGTACGAAGCAGGCGTGTACTTCGGGGCTATTAGTGCGCTATGAGCAAGAAAGGACATGATTATCTGCAATTTTGGTCGAGAATCTATGCTCTTAGAAAACTATCGCCGCCTAAGCGTCCAGATTTAGCTTTTGTTATAAAGGAAGTAAAACTAATGAACATAAAAATCAGACCCGCTCAATTATCCGATGTTGAGAGTATTTTCACTGTCAGAACATCTGTTAACGAAAATCACCTGAGCCGTGAAGAGATGCGGAAGATGGGCATCACTGAAAGTAGCGTGGGGGATATGATCGAAAAGAGTTATTGCACATGGGTTGCAACAAATGATGAAGAAGTGGTCGGTTTTTCGATGATTTTAACGGAGAAAGGCTGTCTTTATGGTCTTTTTGTTCTGCCTGCCTATGAAGGCAGAGGCATCGGACGCAGACTGACTCTGCTGGCGGAACAGGAGTTGTTCAGACATCACGACATTGCCTGGCTGGAAACGGATGGAAATAGCCGCGCCGCGAAATTCTATATGCAACTCGGCTGGGGCAATAAGACAAAGATAGATGGCGATTTTATCCGGTTAGAGAAGCATCGGGATGCCTGAATTTCTCCCACACTCATCGGGTTTACTTCAGGCCCCAGTAAGCTTAACGTATTTGTCCTGAGGCAAAATATGTCATTGCCAGTTTGAATGACGAGACGTAAAAAGGATTATTTCAAAGGCTATCCATATTTTGCTGGAGGTTTTATAAATCCTCACCCAATCCTGATGTCAGCGATATTAGGCGCTTAGTCATAATTAGATAAACGTGACAAAATTACAGGGATATTTGAATGGTGATGAGCTTCCACCGATAAGATGTTGCTTCACTGAACTCACAACACTCATTTCACGATTACCGCAGACTGATAAATCGCGATAGCCCCCTGATAGCTATGAATCCCCGATGCCCTGCTCGTTTTACATTACGCATCCTGCAGACGCGCGAGCATGCGGTTTCTGTAAGCGTAGATGATTGCGCATAGCAACAGGCTGAGCAACGCAGTACAGATAAAGACTCCTGCCCCGGTCATCGCCAGCATCACTCCACCGATTAACGGCCCGACAGCGATCCCCAGTGTCGATAGCATAGAGGCACCCAGGTAGGCGCCACGATGCTCTGCCGGGGCCAGCTGATCGAGCAAAATGTTCAGGTTTGGCATCAGAATCGCTTCTCCCACACTGAACACACTGGTCACGGTAAGCCAAAGCCAGATCTCCGTTGAACGTGTACAAAAAAAGCAGATCTGCGATAGCGCGAAAATAAATCCACCGATAAGAATGCGCTTCGGCAGGGAAATGGCGGCAAGAAACCGCATGATAAACGTCTGAAACACCAGAACGGTGCAGGCATTTGTCACCAGTATCAGTGTAATCAGCTTAATCGCAGCGTTGCCATTAAGTAACAGGAGGTATTGCGGCAGAATGGCTTCGTAGTGGATAAAAACCACACTGCACAAAATGCTGCACAGTAGCGCCGCAATATAAATTTTATCTCTCGCAATGATGCCAATGACCTGATGCAGTTTAACCGTTACCCCGCTCCCATCCTGCGGCTCATTCAGCAGTTTTCCTGCGGGGATAAACAGCAGCACATAAACGAAAAAAGGAATATAGGTCAGCCCGGTGATCAGAAAGGTGCCCTTTTGTGAGGTCAGGCCAAATGCAATTCCGACCAGCGGACCGAATACCGCCGCGACGTTAATAAGGTAATAGCGCATTTGCAGGGCAAGCGCACGGCGACGGCGGTCCACCAGCAAATCACTCATCAGTGCGCGCAGCGGCGGATCAACCCATGCAAAGGAAACGCCAATAACCATCAGGCCAGTAATAAACAGCCCCATCCCGTCGGCCTGCGCAAGAAGACTATATCCCAGAGCTGAAAACCCGCAGCCCAGCATAAGAATGACGCGTCGTCCCAGCCTGTCCGAAATCTGCCCACCGTACATGCCGAGCACCACCGAGAACAGTGCGCTGCTGGTCATTGCCACGCCAATGGCGATCGGCGACATATGATAATTCTGCGTCATGATTACGGCGATAAATGGCCAGGCCATGAAATAGCTGAAGCGTATGACCAGCGTAAAAAAGAGCAGCGCATGGACTGTCGCCGGAAAAGATTTCAGCGTCCGGAATAATCCCGATTCCGGACACTCCTCAGCGGCAGGTCTGGTCGTCATAAAATATCCTTATTCTGTTCCTGTGGATGCACTGGACTGCGTCAGCGCATAACTCATTAAATAGTAATAAGATTATTCCTCATGACGCGCAACCCAAATGTTAAGTAATTGTTTAATTCCCCAGCTTGTAAGGTAAAGGCCCCTGTTCGAAGAGCAATATAAGGAAAACAGTAAAGCAGGGAATTAAATGCGGAGGTTACTGCTGAGAGTAAAAGTGATCCGTAACCGGAGCAGGTCTGGTGAGCTTTTAATCTCACTTTCAGACGTCTGTACGGTGAAGAAATGTGAAAAATGGTGATGACCGAAAATAGCGTGGGCGAGATTAAAAAGGGATGTTGCGGATTTATACGCGAGAGACAGGTGCAGTAAACGCAATGCGGAGTTAATCCCATCCGCATTGCGTTACCGCGTATTAACACGCTTATTTATAAATATCAGCAGTGCCAGACAGAACGTTATTGCCACCCATTGCCACGATACGGTAACTGCTGGCCCCCGCCGCCTGTGCTTTAGCTGCCAGGTTAGCGTTAAGTTCGCAAAGTGTAGTCGAGCCGCTGCTGTCAGAAATGCGACCGATAAGGGTCTTACCTTGTGACATGGTGGTTTCCATTGCTGCAAAGCGGGATACAGAAACGGAACCAGGAATGACTGATGCCAGAATCATTTTCACGTTTTTCATATGTCACCTTAGAGAGTGAAATTCGCCGGGGGAAGCAAGCATCAACCGTTGCTGCCCGATGTAAGAATTACACCACCGCAATGTATCGGTAACATATCGACCAGGGGGGAAAAGTGTACCAGGGTTTCGCTTTTTACCGCTATTGCACACTGCGATACAAATCAGTGACTGATATCCGGCAACGTCACGGTTACCCGCAGACCGCCCTGCCTGCGGTTCGCCAGCGTCAGCTCACCGCTTAATGACGCAACCAGTTGCTGGGCGATGGCTAAACCCAGTCCGGTTCCGCCGGTGGCCCGATTACGTGAATTTTCGACCCGGTAAAAAGGCTGCATCACCGCATACATCTCTTCCGGCGGGATACCGGGGCCGCGATCCAGTACCGCTATAGTGACCTGACCCGCCTCCTGTCTGACCACCACCTCCGCGCTGCCTGAGAACTTCAGCGCATTGTCGATCAGGTTACTGAGCGTTCTGCGCAGCGCGTGCGGTTTGGTACTTAGCGATCCGCTGAGTTTTCCCTGCAGCGTAACCTGCTGCCCCGTGTCCTGATAATCGCAGACCAGACTGTCTATAAAGGCGTGCGGCTGAATACGACACAGCTTTTCATCGCTGCTTTCACGGGTGCGCGCATACGCCACGCCCTCCCGAATCAGCCGCGTCATCTCCTCAAGATCCTGCAACAGTTTGCTCCTGATTTCGGTCTCGCTCATCATTTCCGAACGCAGCCGGATACGCGTAATCGGCGTTTGCAGATCGTGGGAAATCGCTGCCAGAATTTGCATACGCTCTTTCAGATACGCGCTAATCCGCTCCTGCATGGCATTAAAGGCGCGCGCCGCATTGCGCACTTCAACCGGCCCCTCTTCCGACAGGCGGACCGTATTATTTGAATCGGGATGGAGCATTTCTGCTGCCCGGGTCAGATCCGTCAGAGGCCGGACCGCACTGCGCACCGCAAGCCAGGCGGAGCCCAGCAACAGCACAAACTGGGCTACCAGGACAATCGGCAGCCAGCGGGCAAACGGCATATTGCGAGGCGCCAGATCAATACTGAGCGGGCTGCCATCGCTTAAGCGCAGGTGCGCCATCATCTGTGCACTGTTATCCGGGTTGACGCTGAAGCTCAGGGGATAGCGCGGGCCAAGCGCCCGCGTCAGAGCACTGGCCGTATCCTGCAGGCGTTTAGTCTGCGGAGGCTGACCCGATGGCGTAGCGTGCAACAGATAGTGATGATTACTGCGATCGAGACGTGTCGCCCATGCAGCGCGTTCATTGGCGGGAAGGCGATCGAGAATCGCCACGCTGGTGGCCACGTCATATTCCAGATTGCCCATCATCATGGCTTTGGCACTTTGCGCCCGCTCCAGCAGCAGCAATCCCAGGGTTAAGCCATTCGCCAGCAGCAACCCAAGCAGCAGGATCAGCATCAGCCGCGAGGCCAGCCGTTTAGGCCACCATTGCATCAGACGTTTCACGCGTCAGCCTCACGCAGTTCCACCGGCATCGCAAACACGTAGCCTTCGCTGCGCACCGTTTTGATATAGAAAGGTTCACGGGCATCGTCGTTTAAGCGCTGACGTAAACGGCTGACCAGCAGATCGATTGAGCGCTCGAATAACTCGGCGTCCCGCCCCTGCGTCAGATTAAGCAACTGGTCGCGATTAAGTACGCGTTGAGGATGATCAACAAACACCCGCAGCAGGCGATACTCCGCGCCACTGAGTGCCACCATCACGCCCTCTTTATCCACCAGGTTACGCGAGGTGGTATCCAGGGCCCATTCGCCAAACGCCACAATCCGCGCCGCTTCTGAAATAACCAGATTGGGCGGCATCATTCGCGTGCGGCGTAACACCGCTTTGATCCGGGCAAGCAGTTCACGCGGCACAAAGGGTTTCACCAGATAATCATCTGCCCCCATTTCAAGACCGATGATGCGGTCAGTGTCTTCACTCCGTGCCGTTAACATCAGCACCGGCGTGCCTTTATGCTTACCGCTGCGCAGTTCGCGGCATAGCGTGAGGCCATCATCGCCGGGCATCATCACATCCAGCACGATCAAATCGACAGGCATGCTATCGAGAAAGCTACGCATTTGCCGCCCATCGGCGACTTCTGTCGTACGCAGACCGTTCTTTTTCAGGTATTCCGCAATCAGGCTACGAATTTCACGATCGTCATCCACGATCAAAATGTGATCGACATGTTCCACAGCGCAATCCTTCTTTTAAAGGGGGCTAACCGCTGTCAGCTTATCGCAGTTGTTTCTTTAAAGTTGCTGGCTTTGTACCGGAGTGTATCTCCCTTCCCAGCCGATGACGCGCCACCACGAGGACTGGCAGGGAACTCTGCCAGAAACGTTCCGTCATCCAGCTACATAACAATACAAATCTCCCACACCCGAAAACAGTCCCGATACATGGTTTTGCTTTTATAAGCCCATGAAAGGCCAGTCCGGCCTTTGTTATCCGGTAAGGGCTTGCTATGAACCGTACTCTTCGCTGTTTTCTGATTGCTAATAGCCTGCTGGCAGTGAGCCAGCGTGCAGGTGCGCACGAGCACCCCAGCGCGAATGCACCTGCCGTTGTCCAGGAACAGGGCTTCTGGAAAGAAAATGAACAGGCCATGGACACCATGATGTCCCGCATGGCGATCGATCCCTCCGGCAATGTCGATGAAGACTTTGTTGCCATGATGACGCCACACCATCAGGGCGCCATAGATATGGCCGTCGCTGAGTTGCGCTACGGCAAAAACGAACAGCTTAAGCGCATTGCACAGGAAATCATTGTGACCCAGCAGCAGGAGATCGTCGCGATGTATCAGGCGCTGGGTAAACCTCTGCCTCCTGCCGCGCCGGCCCCCGATCAGGTCCAGTCAGAATCTGCGCCTGCGATTCCGCAGGGAAAATAAGCCACACCCTGTGGCCGTTATAACCACTGACATTAAAAGGGATACATCATGACAAGACCATTCTTATGCCCGGCACTTGCGGTAACAGTGGCGCTGGCGTCGTCATTTGCCTGGGCGGGACAAGCGCCTTATGCCGCGTCTGCGGCGGACATCAGCGTGAGTCATCGCGATCGCGTATACGCGGCAGAGCAGTTCTCCAATACTGTTTCTGTTACCGATCCCGCCAGCAATACGCTGCTCGGCGTGATTAAACTGGGTGATGCGCAGCCCGCCAATCTTAGCCCGCTTTATAAGGGCCAGGTGCTGGTGCATGGCATGGGCTTTTCCCCCGATGGTAAAACCCTGGCCGTTGTTTCGATTGGCTCCAACTCTGTCAGCCTGATTGATACCGCGACCAACGCGGTGAAACATGTGACCTATGTGGGTCGTTCACCGCATGAAGCGTTCTTCACCCCGGACGGCAAAGAAATCTGGGTTACCGTGCGCGGTGAAGATTATGTCGCGGTGCTGGATGGCACCAGCGGGGAAGAGAAAACGCGGATTAAAGTGCCAGGCGGTCCGGGTATGCAGATTTTCTCACCGGACGGCCAATACGGTTACGTCTGCTCCTCCTTCAACCCTGAAACGGTGGTGGTAGATGTTAAAGAGCATAAAATTATCGGCAGCATCAAACAGGCCAGCCCGTTCTGTCCCAACATAGCCGCCACGCCTGATGGCAGACAGGTATGGTTCACGCTTAAAGATGTCGGTAAAGTGCAGGTGTTCGACGCACGTCCACCCTTTACGCTGCTTAAAACCATTGATAGCGGTCCGATCACTAACCACGTCAATATCGTGCATAACGCCAAAGGCACCTTTGCTTACGTCACCATCGGTGGCCTGAACAAAGTGAACGTTTACCGCACCGATGATTTCAGTCAGGTCGCGACCATTCCGGTGGGCAATCTGCCACACGGCGTCTGGCCGTCAGGTGACGGCAGTCGTGTCTATGTCGGTCTTGAAAACGCCGACGCCTTAACGGCGATTGATACCCTGAGCAATAAAGTGATCGCAACCATTCCCATTGGTCAGGCGCCGCAGGCGGTGGTCTATGTCCCCAATGCCGTGCCGCAGGGCGAAGGTAAGCAGAACCTGGTGCCGTTGGGCCTGGCAGGTTTTGCCGCCCACCTGACGCTCAAAGCGGTTAATGCCGCGAAAGGGGCGCAGCCTGCAACCACGCTGACCCTGTTCGATCAGGGGCTGACCCAGGTGTTGCAGGCGTCTGCCACCGGCCTGGAACCGAAGCAGGCTTATCTGCTGGCGCTGTCGTCAACTGCTGAAGGAAAAGGTGAGCTGGAGCCACTGGCGCAATTTATGACCAACCCGGCCGGTGCAGCCATCGTCAATGCTGTCGGTCCGATTCGTCAGGTGGTGGATAGCCATCATGCGGATGAACGCCGCTACCTGGTGATTGTGAAAGGCACCGTCGATCAGCACGGCAAACCGGTGCAGGTTCAGATGCGTTAACCCCGCTTTGCCGCTGTAAGCCAGATTCACATAGGGGATCTGGCTTTTTATTGTCACGCTATCCTGCTCATCAGTCATAAGTTTATACGATCACTGGGCGGCCCGGCTTCGAATGCGTCCACCCCGGTTTGCCCCAGTCCTGTGCATTTCTCAATCTGATGCCGCTGGCGTGAAGTGATGACTGCCAGATACTTTTGAGTGGCGTAAGCCTGTCCATTACACGAAGCGTGATATTTCGTAATGCCAGCTCTGCATCCAGGCTGGAAATCACCCTGACGTCAGTCGGGACAACATTTTTTCGCGATACCCACATACCGACCTCACCGGTTGGTTCAAAGTCCTGTACTGGCATTTCATATCTGTAAACTTTTCCACTTTGAAAGCGTGAAAGCCATGCGTGCTCAATACAGGCAATGGCAGTGGCATGGGAGTGGCTGCCCATCCATCGTTCCAGGTCTGAAAGGTTCGTGTCCGGCAGAGGCCAGAACACGATACGAGGGCACTCACGGGGGAAAAGATAAAGTAATTCGTGCGCTTCATCCGTAGCCCATACGAGTGACCCGTTTAGCCACTCCAGCCCCGCTGGCCTCTCGACATGAATCCTTATCGGGCGGGGTTTGAATAGTGAGATATCAGGACTATCGCTGAAATGGAAAAGACGCACTTAAGGCTCCCTTAAAATGTGTCCAACACGCCGAAAAGATCATCCTGATTAAATAAAGTTTCAACTATATGAATGATCGCTTAGCGTGTTTTTGTTGCAGGTCGTCACTGTACCTGTGCTAAGCAAAATGCGGGTGAGGCCCGCTGCAGGATCAAAGCAGTCTTTAACGCAGGCTCAAGTCCCCTCTGAGCAAAAAGGGAATTGCCGCAGACAACCCCGGTAAATCAAGAGTTGCAATAAACCCGGATTGATTTCTTATAGATTACTAATTACAAACTCAGGCTCATAATGGACCGGGAAGTTTACCGATCTCGCTATAAAGCAGACTTTATGTATTTCATGATGAATAGCCATTGCTGACTCCAGGTTAGTATCTTCTGGTATTGTGATTTTAGGTCTCAGTACAGCCGACAGAAATCGACCCGCGCCGCCTTTTAAAACCTCCCCCGTCGCTATCGGTGAATCTTCATATTCCAGAACGGTAATCCCGGCGTCTGAGGCAAGATGCAGATACCAGAGCATGTGGCATGCAGAAAGCGAGGATATCAGGAGGTCTTCAGGATTCATTTTACTGGAGTCGCCCCCCAGTAGCGGATCATTGGAGCAATGGATGATTTGTTTGCCGCTTATAGCGATGTCCCATGTCCTCGCATAGTCTTTATATCCCGATGTGCCCGTGCCCAGATTTCCGGTCCAGAATATGCGCGATGTATATTGATGTTCCATGTCGCTGACTCACTTTTTTATGATAAAAGCCGGCTCTCACAATATGAGAGGGTTAAGTCGCATCTGTATTACCCAGGCAACATTATCCTGACTGATAAAACAGCACAATCGCACCTGATGCATGTCAGCTTCTGGCACAAAGCAGAAAGTGGCTGGTCAGGTCCGCCAGGATGGCGATCGGGACGCTGCAGCGGAAATGTTATGACGCTCAGCTGGGGGCATATTCACACCCTGACCGCCTGATGATGCCCTGACAGGGGCAGAGGGAGAGAGAAAGAGCACGACGTACTGCGCCGGGAAGTTAACCGGCCGTTCTATCGCTCGTATGATTCAGAGACGGCAAAACCCCTGTCTCCTTTGAGTAATGACCTGCCATGCCACGGTCAATCGAGCGGCTCAGGCGGTTCCTGAACCTCTTTAAGAAAATCCACAAAAGCCCGCAAAGGCGCTGACATAAAGCGGCTGGGGAAGTAGAGCCAGGGACCTTCAAATTCGGGCCACCAGTCCGGAAGCACCGGCTGAAGTTCACCCGTCGTAAAACAGGGCTGCAACCAGTTTTCGAAGACGGCGATAATGCCCTGACCCTTTTTTGCCAGCTCAATTGCGCCTGATGCGCCATTAACACCGATAGTCAGACGACCAGCAGGATTGACGCTGACGATTTCCCCGTTGCGTTCAAATTCCCAGGGTATCAGCGCGCCGCTGGAATACTTAAGGCGGATGCAGCGATGTTCGGCCAGGGCGGTCGGATGAACAGGCATACCGTGGGCAGCAAGGTAGCCAGGAGCCGCCGCCAGCGCCAGACGCTGCCGCCGCGGGCCGACAGGAACGGCTACACTGTCCTGGGCCAGATGTTCGCCATAGCGAATGCCTGCATCGCAGCCTTCTGCCGTGGCATCAATCAGGCGATCGTCCACCATAATCTCTACCCGAAGTAACGGATGTCGATCGAGAAATTGCTCCAGCAGAGGCGGCAGAATATCGACCATCACCGCGCCCGTCACATTCAGCCTGAGCAGCCCGCGCACCTCCCGCTGCGAACTTGCCACGTCATTCATCACCGATCTCATTTCACTCAGCAGAGGTGCCATGCGCTCGGCCAGCATCCGGCCTGCCTCAGTGGGCGTCACGCTCCGGGTTGTGCGGATAAACAGCGGAACCCCCAGACTCTCCTCCAGCGCGGTGACCCTCTCACTCACCGTTGAGGGCGCCAGGCCTAACGTCTTAGCTGCGGCCCGGAAACCCTGGCCTCTGAACACAGCAAGAAATATCGCGACATCATCCATCTCAACTTCCCTCACTGTTCGCTTTTCCGAACAGCGTATTCGTATTGCGACCTCTTATCAAACAGCCCGGTGAGATTTATAACGCATAGACACCTGCATAAATCACTGAGGCAACGTCATGAAGAAGAAAACAGTATTAATTACCGGCGCAAACAAAAGTATTGGCTTTGAAACGGCCAGGGAGATGGGGAAACTCGGATATAAGATCTGGCTGGGATGCCGCGACGCGGCGCGCGGTCAGGATGCTGTCAGCCTGTTGCTGTCGGAAGGTATTGAAGTGCGGCTGGCTATTATTGACGTGACAGACCAGGAAAGTATTGACGCGGCCGTCGGGCAAATTAAGTCAGAAGATGGAAAACTTGATGTGCTGATTAACAATGCGGGTATTCCCGGCACCTGGCCTATCGCGCCAGAGGCGCAGAGCATCAGCGATATCATGACGATTTATAACACCAATGTTTTCGGCGTCATCAGGGTAACGCAGGCTTTTCTGCCGCTGCTCAAATTTGGCGAAGAACCCCGGCTCATCATGGTCAGCAGCGGACTGGGATCGCTGGAGTGGGTTTCTGATCGGTCGCATCCCTACTCTCAGGTAGCGGCACTCGGCTATACCAGTTCGAAAACGGCGTTAAATGGCGTTACGGTGGCATTTGCCAACGCGCTGTCTGAGTATGGCATCAGCGTAAACGCGGTTGATCCGGGATATACGGCCACTGATTTTAACGGACATACCGGTCACAGAACGGTATCCGAGGCGGCCAGGGGGATCGTCTGGCTTGCGGCGGAAGCATCCCAGACAATGACGGCAGGCTTCTATTTCGATAGGAAGCGTGCGCCCTGGTGAATCAGGTTTAAAAACACAATCAGCCTGCCCCGGATCGGGCAGGCTGTCTTGCCGGGTTGAGGCAGAACGCTTTGGATGTTGAGCCCGATGCGAGTTCAGATATGACTGAATCATCCTGCAGGAAAATAAGCGGTTCACATTACAAAGCGCATTTTAATGTCCTTAAAGACTTCGTACGGTCCCTGGTCAGAAAGCCGGTGATAAGGTCCGTATTGAGCGAAGAGCGGACATAATTTTTATGGCCAGAACAGTTTTGTTGTAATTAAACTGTCAGGACTTCACCAAATAAGGCGATAAGAACTTCTCTACTTCTCGCTTTCCAATTCCTAACGTAAAGCTGACCCCTGCATTTTTTAAAATTCTCAGTCCTTCTCCATTGTTTCTGGAATGCGGGTCTTCAATGGCTACATAGACATGGCGTAGTTTTAGCTCAGCAAGAGTCAATGCACAGGATGGGGTTCTTCCTTGAAAGGAGCATGGTTCCAGTGTGACAAAGATTTCACATTCATCAATTGGAACCTCTAGTTTTGAAATGGCGTCTATCTCTGCGTGATGATGACCAGGATGTTGAGTGAAGCCGTCGGAAACCACCTGCCCGTTATGGACAATCACGCACCCAACGGGTGGATTTGGTCTACAGCCTGGGAGCGCTTGACGTGATTTTTCAAGCGCTAACAACATGAATTCTAATTTTTGGCTCATCTATTCTAATGTCCGAATAAGTAAATCATAGACTTACGATTTTCAAATCATCCGGCATGAATGTCCATTATTTAGATTAATAACTCAAAAGCTATGGCCAATATTTCGTTGATTAACTTGTACTGATCCTGCGTTACTTCCTCTTCTGACACAAAGCGGATATCAGGAACAACGTCCTTCTGTCCCTATCCTGCATTGCCAGTGCGTATATCCTGGTGAACTATCCGATAAAGCCAGCCAACTTTACCAAGCCGCGCGGGCACGGTCTGGTCAGGAAAGGACATGTTCGATTCATGGCAGACTGCACCCTGTGAGTAATTTATCGCTGGCGCTCTAAGACCACCAGTTGAAAAAATGTTCAATAAGTGGTTCTATAATTCATTAATAATTATGCACTATTACTGCATGAGGTCAGATACGTTGTCATTAGAGTCTGCAGAATGGTTTAGCCGAAATGGCATAGAGTGTTCGCGGGTCAGAGCCCGTAATTCGGGCTTTCCGAAACATCTTCACGATGAATATGTCATCAGTGCAAACCTGACGGGGGTAGAAGAAATCTGGCTCGCAGGGAAAACCGCCTATGTTAAAAGTGGTCAGGTTACCTTATATAACCCGGGGACCATTCAGGCTTCGCGTTTTGAGACTCAAGCCGTGGAATTCCTCAGCGTACACATACCTCAGACAGTAATAAAAATGCTTGCAGATGAGGACAATCTCACTAGCGCTCATGAAGCCCCTGTTCTGCGAGAAGGCATAATCAATAATACTCGCCTGTTTGACGCGCTGTACCGTTTTGCAACATCAGCCCGACTGGAGCAGGGCATGGATGAGGAGCAGGAATTGATTCTGCTTTGTGGTGAGCTGCTCGAGACGCCAGCTCTGCTCCAGAGATCTGACGAACAGAAAATCAATATTGTTATTGAGTACTTACGGGAGCACCTCAGCGTAAAACCGCAGTTGGAGATGCTCGCGCAGCTGGCGGGGATGAGCAAATATCACCTGGTTCGCTTCTTCACCCGACATACAGGTATGCCCCCTCTGCAGTATCATATGCAGCTTCGTCTGCACCATGCCCGCAACTTGCTTCGCAGAAACGTGCATCCTCTCGATACAGCGATAATGCTGGGATTTTACGATCAGAGTCATTTCATTAATGCATTTCGCAAAGTGATGGGAACAACCCCCCATCACTATGCTTCGCAGGTCAGATCAGGTCATCATAAACTCCCGGTACCCTGACACAATCACGTAAAGCGCAAAATAGCTGAATATGAGCGCTGAAGCTATGTAGGAATATTTAAGCAGGCGTTGACCAAGCAGTCTGCCTCCAAAACTTCCAACCAGGCACAAGACACAGGTCCAGAACATTCCCGCGATAAAAAAGCCACTCAGAAACCAGGACGTTGCCGTAACGCTGTGCTGGCCCATCCGGGATATCAGCGCACCACCTACTGTCGCAAACCACAGAATCGCCGTGGGGGAGGACATGGCAAGCACTACGCCCCGCCCAAATTCACGTAGTAGCGGGCGATACTGATGAGATTCGCTTACGTTAAGCTCCGAAGCCTTCCTGAAAGCGGCAATCAGCATTTTGACGGCGAAAAACAGAAGCATTGCTCCACCGCCAATCCAGAGTATCCAGCGTACGGCTTCATACTGAAGCAGTACGGCCATTCCCGTCAGCGCCAGTAATGCATATGCGAGGTCACCCACACAAGTCCCCATTCCCAGCCAGAAACCATGAAAGTATCCGCGTTGCATAGCCAGGGTAATCATGGCGATATTGGCAATCCCGATATCAAGACAAAGCGAAAGACTCAGTAAGAAACCGTTTGAAAACTCGATCATAGCGTAAAGCCTTTAATCTTCTGATCGTACTCGATCATGTCGACAGTTTTACCCAGCCGGTTCAGCAGCAGATCCGCCTCTTCACGCTGATGATGAGGTGAATAGCTTTGCAGGAATGCCAGGGCCTCCTCTGTATCACCCTGTAATACAGAGCGTGTCATTGCTGTTGCCAGTGCCGTCATGGCAGGCTTCACCGCGCTGAGGTCCACCACATAATGCGTCCCATCCCAGTTCAGACACCGGTATTCAGTTAGCCACTTGAGCTGTATATAGGCTGCCCCTGCATCAGGATAATCACATGGGCCGCGGCGCAAATATCTCAGCATTTCCAGCAGGAAAAATTTTAACTGCAACGTCTCGTTCAGTTGCAGGGCCTGCCGGGAAGGCTCTGTCAGGCACATCAGCAGCCCAAACACATCGGCCAGTGCTTCCTGCACAACCATTGATCCCCATCTATCCTGTTTACATAATTTGCCAAACATCATCTTTTCAAGAACAACGGAATGCCCCAGATCATGGCCGCGGAACCAGGCGATCAGGTGGCGGGCCCAGAGAGCGCTGTCTGGGATAGGTTCATGCTGCCAGCCAGGCCGGAAAGCCTGGGACCGGGCAAAGCGTTCAAACAGATTCAAATAGGTGTTTGCAAATACAATGGTGCGCTTCTGGGGGGCGTATTTCACCCCTTCATCTTCAGGAAAGAAATAGGCGAAATGCCTGGAATAGCTGTTAGCTTCGCCAGCAATAGCAAACGGCAGAGGAATATCCATCATGTGGATATGATATGAGTCAGCAGCGGGCCAGAATGGTGTCGTAAACATGAAATTCCCTTCCATTAAAGTAACGAGAGGTTTACTTAACCATTGCATCTGTAATCAGTATTGGAAGGAATTGCGCGTAGGGGTTAGAAAGAACGGTGCACGTCATAATTATAATCAACGACTTTGCTTACCAGTAACGCGAGAAATGCCCCGCATCACATAAATCAACTGGGTTCGGGACAGTAACGTCAGCTCCTGGCACAAAGCGGACCCTGTGTTCATATTCTCATTATAATTGAGCGGGGTGAATGCTAAGTTCATAAACTACGCAAGGCACATCATAATGCTGTTCTATTGCTTTGTAAGTCATGCCTAATCGCTGCATCACTCGTTGAGAAGCCGCATTTTCAGGGTCGGCAACAGCCACTAAATAGGTCGCGCCTGTCTGCTCTGCTGCGAAATCAATAATCGCTTTAGCCGCTTCTGTTGCATAGCCTTTGCCATTGTGTTCCGGAACGAGTCGCCAGCCAATCTCTAAGGGGGCACCTTCGATGTTTGCCAGGTATTGAAGGCATGTTGCCCCAACCACGGCCCCGGAAGCCTTCTCTTTAATAGCCCACCACGAAAATCCATATTTCTGCCATCTGGCCTGAACACGCCTGATACTTTCCCAGGTCTCTTCTGGTGTTTTAACAATGCCATTGCTGATATATCGCATCACGCCGGAATCGTTTTCCATTACTCTTAAGCCTTCATAGTGTGAGTCATGAAAGGGCTCAAGCCTTAAACGCGCAGTTTCTAAGTTCATCCGACACTCCTTTTTACCTGAAGGCATTACTTTCGCTTACTTCTTCACATAAATCACCCTGGCACGATGTAAGCCGTGTCCGCTTATGGCACAAAGCGGACATTATTCTTTCCGGCGTCGCAGACATCTCACCGTCAAATCAACGAACCCTGAAGAGAAAATACGCCCGTACTAAACCCATCTGCCCTCAGGTCTGCTTTCTTCATCGCCCCTGCTCAGCGCTTTCAAAGCGGACACCCCCTCACCCCGCCCTGCCGCCTTCGCGAAGTTTAAGCCGCTCCAGCCGCCGGGTTTTGTGCGCTGCGATCACCATCGCCACAACAAAAACCAGTGCAAACAACACGACGATAGTCGGCGCAGGCGCGCTGTCGATAAAGAATGAGAGATAAACGCCGCTCAGCGATACCAGCACTGACACCACGACCGCCACCAGCAGCGCATGTGAAAAGCGTCGGGTGAGAAGCACTGCGATAGCGCCAGGCGCGATCAGCAGGGAAATGGACAGGATGATTCCCACCGCTTTCAGCGTCGCCACAATGGTCAGCGAGACCATGCAGAGCAGCCCGTAGTGCAGCAAACGAGCCGGTAAGCCAGAGACCTGTGCCTGCTGCGGATCGAAGCTGAACAGCATAAAATCACGCCACTTCACTGCAATCACCAGGACGATAACGGCGGCGATAATCGCTGTCTGAATAATATCCGCGCCGGTAATGCCCAGCATATCGCCGAACAGAATATGATCCAGATGAACTTCCGGTTTCACGGCGATGTAGAGGATCAGCCCCACCGCGAACATGCCAGAGAAGACAATGCCCAGCACCGTATCCTGTTTAATACGGCTATTGTCCTGCAGAAAACCACTGGCGATGGCGCAGAACAGACCCGCGACGAATGCGCCCACCGCAAGCGGCAATCCCGCCATCCAGGCGAGCACGATGCCGGGAAACACCGCATGGCTCATGGCATCGCCCATCAGCGCCCAGCCTTTTAGCACCAGAAACACCGAAAGCAGCGCACAGGGGATTGCCACCACCAGCGCGATAAGCAGGGCACTGTTCATAAACGCGAAATGGAAAGGTTCAAGGATCCACATCAGCCAGGCTCCTTCTCGGGGTGCTGACGGCCACGACGCCGGTTAGCCAGCAGGCCATGTTTCGGTGCAAAGACAAACGCCAGCAGGAACAGCAACGTCTGCGCCACCACGATGATGCCGCCCGTTGCACCATCCAGGTAGTAACTCGCCCAGGCACCGAGAAAACTGGTGATGCTGCCAATGGCGACCGCAATCATCAGCAGACGCGGAAAGCGATCGGTGAGCAGCCAGGCCGTCGCGCCGGGCGTCACCACCAGACAGATCACCAGAAATGCGCCGACGGTTTGCAGCGCCGCCACGGTTGAAACCGCCAGCAGAGTAAAGAACAGCACTTTCAGGCGTTCGGGTCGCAGACCGATGGCACGCGCGTGGTTCTCGTCAAAGAAAGTGACCATCAGATCTTTCCACTTAAACAGCAGAATGATGATCGACAGCCCGCCAATCAGCGCCAGCTGGAGGATATCAGCGGGTGCTATCGCCAGAATATTGCCCAGCACAATGGTCTGAATGTTCACTGCAGTCGGGTTAAGCGACACCATAAACAGACCGAGACCAAAGAAAGAGGAGAAAATCAGGCCGATGATCGCGTCTTCCTTTAAGCGCGTTCGCTGATTCAGCAACAGCATACTGCCCGCCGCCAGACCACCGGAGAGAAAAGCCCCCAGCGCAAAGGGCAGACCCAGCATGTAGGCACCCGCTACGCCCGGCACGATGGAGTGTGAAAGTGCATCACCAATCAGCGACCAGCCTTTGAGCATCAGGTAACAGGAGAGAAACGCGCAGAGTCCACCCACCATGGCGGAGACCCACATCGCGTTGAGCATGTAGTGATAACCAAAAGGTTCCAGTAGCAGTTCCATGGTTAACGGCCCTCTTCCCGTGCGGCACGCGGCGCAATTTCATCATCCGTGATGATCTGATCGTCCAGCCCTTTAACCATCACATGGCGCAACACGCCGCTGAACGCACGCTCAAGATTGGCGGCGGTAAAGGTGGTCCGGGTCGGGCCGCTGGCCAGAACGGTGCCTTTAACCATCACGGTGTAATCGCAGAACGTTGTGACTGACCCCAGATTATGCGTTGAGACCAGCATGGTCTTGCCTTCATCGCGTAGCTCACCCAGCAGGCTGATGATTCTGGCCTCGGTCTGTACATCCACGCCAGTAAACGGCTCGTCCAGCAGGATGACGCTACCCTGCTGGGCAATCGCACGCGCCAGAAACACCCTTTTCTTCTGTCCGCCAGAGAGTTCGCCGATCTGGCGATGGCGATAATCCAGCATATCGACCCGCGTGAGCGCCTCACTGACAATCTGCTGGTCGTGCGGTTCAGGCCGGCGCAGCAGGCCCATGTGACCGTAGCGCCCCATCATCACCACATCTTCCACCAGCACCGGAAATGACCAGTCCACCTCTTCCGATTGCGGCACATAAGCGACAAGGCTTTTACGCAGCGCCTGGCGCGTTGGCATGCCCAGCACCGAGATGCTGCCGCTGGCGAGACGGACAAAACCCATCAGCGCTTTGAACAGCGTTGACTTGCCTGATCCATTCACGCCCACCAGGGCCGCAATCGATCCGCCCGGCACGCTGAAACTGGCGTCATGCAGCGCGGTATGCCCGTTGCGATAGGTGACGGTGACGTCGGAAACCACGATAGTGTCTGTCATTGTGCTTTCCCTCCCGTTTTGATGCCCTGCACCAGCGTTTCAGTGGTGACGCGGAGCAGATCAAGGTAGGTCGGCACCGGTCCCTGAGCGTTGCTTAAGGAATCGACATAAAGCACGCCACCGTAGTGCGCACCGGTTTCCCGTGCGACCTGACGGGCGGGTTTATCCGACACCGTGCTCTCACTGAACACAGCCGGAATGGCATTTTTCTTCACCTGATCGATCACTTTTCTCACCTGCTGCGGCGTGCCCTGCTGGTCCGCATTGATCGGCCACAGATAAAGCTCTTTCATCCCCAGGTCACGTGCCAGATAGGAGAAGGCGCCTTCGCTGGTCACCATCCAGCGTTTATCCTCCGGGATGTCTGCAATCTGCTGACGTAACGGGTCCAGCGCGGCGGTAATTTTTTGTTTATAGGCGGCGGCGTTCTGACGATAGGTGTCTGCATGAGCCGGGTCATATTTCACCAGCGCATCGCGAATGTTATCGACGTAGATCAGCGCATTGTCGGGTGACATCCAGGCGTGCGGGTTCGGTTTACCGTTGTACGGTCCCTCACCTATGCCCATGGGTTTGATTCCCGCCGAGACAATCACTTCCGGCACCCCGTCCAGATGCTGATAAAAGCGCTGAAACCAGAGTTCCAGATTGAGCCCGTTCGCCATGATCAACTGCGCGCCCTGCGCCCGCTTGATATCGCCGGGTGTCGGCTGATATTCGTGTATTTCAGCCCCCGGTTTGGTGATAGAGGTGACCTCTGCGGCATCGCCCGCCACGTTCTTTGCCATATCAGCAATCACGGTAAAGGTCGTCACTACCTTAAATTTTTCTGCTGCATAACTGCTGGCTGTCATCAGGGTTGTCAGTAGCAAACTGAGTAACAGGATGGTGATTTTTTTTATCGGGACCATCGGGCGATCTCCAGAGGCGATTAAAAAGAGAACATAAATAGCACAGGCTATTTTTTATAGCACAGGCTATACCTTTGCAACAGAGCAGGGTTGTGAAGTTTCTTCAGCGTGACGAGTCGGGTGTGAAGTTTTGTAAATCGTGGTGGTTACTTATTGATGTGTAAAGATTTTAATTTACTGATAAATAACAGCAGCAAAGCGACTGGCGCGACTTCACGCCCATTTCACAGCCCTTCAGACGCCGGCGAGGTCGGTTGCAGAAGCGGGAACAGGATTAAATGGAGCCTGCCAGGGGTTCGCTGTCAGCGGAAGAGAATCTGTTACCGCTTTACATCTGCGTCTGGTGTACAGAAGTTCGACAATTAAAATAATCTTATTGATAGGCTGAATTGATTAAGCTTCGTGAATTTTTTTGCTACAGTTAATGTTACTTACCGCAATCACCCAGGAGGATAATTTGTATTTTTCCAGCGACGAAAAAGCGAATGTCATCATTGGCGAAGCCGCAATGAACCTGTTTAATGCCGGTCAGGAAGTTAATGTTGAACTGCTGATTAAAGAGCTACAGGTTATGGCAGAGTCTGAAGTAAATGAGCATCGTCTTGAGCTAATGCAGCATGCGCGTCAATGGCTGATGGGGTTCAAAACCATCGGTTCGCGTAGCACCGCCCCGGCAAACTGGCTTTCCAGTACTTTTGGCACAGAGCCGGTTGCGCCTGTCTCTGCTGATGACATCTTTTTTAAACACTGATCCGAGTGTTTAATCCCCTGCCGGCCTGAATATTCAGGTCGGAGCGTCCGGGGAGCTGTTAAAGATTCAAAAATCTGGTACAATTTTCACCTCGCACTAACCCCCTCGTAACACCCTGTTTTAAAAGCAATAGCATTTTTTGCACCAAAAAAATTATCCCAAAAATCCAAAATCCTGTACAAGTTTTGAAAAGATGTATAACTTGCGCTACCAGAGCGCTATACATTTTAACCTCCTGAGGACAACAACATGCGTCAGAACGGACAAGCCCCGGAAACGATCAGCGATATTGCCCGTTACTTCAATCAGGCCAGCTCCCCTTTGCAACAGGAGACGCTGGGCACGGTTGTTGTTGAAATTCTGCGCGCAGGTCACAGCCTCAGTCGTAAAACGATTTGCAGCAAGCTGTTGCGCCGCCTCGAACTGGCAGAAACGCCAGAAGAAGAGAGCCACCTGCAGGATTTAATCGCGATGCTGTTCCGTCGCGAAGAGTGATACCCCCCACGGCCGTAAGTGTTTTCAGGACGCCTGCTTTACGCTTTCACCCAGGAAGATCTCTACCAGGCCTTACCGTAATAAAAGCCCAGTACTGCTTTCCCGTATCCGGTGCGCGAAGTCGCACCCGCTGACGTATACGGACCCGCAGCATGGCCATTGATTCGCAATCAGAGAAGCCAGTATGTACAGAAGTGAAGATGAGAAACTGACAGATGTCATGATCGGCGAAGCCGTTCTGACATTGCTCAAGTCAGACAAGCCGGTATCCAGCGATGCCTTAATCACACAGCTCGAACTGATGGCAGCGGAGGCGGATGATGACAGTAAAGTCTCCGTCATACGCAAAGCCATCACTGAAGTCCGAAACGGCATGGTCGCCGCGCGGAAGCGCGTGCAGGGTGACGGCGCTGAACGTGATAAGCAGGCTCATCGTATGAACAGTGATGGACCGCCAGAGGGTTCCAAGAAGCACTGACTGAGCGGGCTGCATGCCTGTTAAGCGCGGCTGACTATAAGCGAAGCGGCAGAACTGAACAGAATTTTTTTAGGCTGGCTGGGCAAAACGAAAACAGCGTCTACACTCGTTTTTGACTTCAACCATTAACCATTGCGTCTGACCCCTTTTCCTCAGAGAAAGAAAAATCATGCAACATTCTTCATCAGATTCTTCAATCATTGATTATTTTCGCAGCGCAGGCGATCAGCTTGCTCCGGAAACCGAACTGCTGGGCGCAGTGATTCGTGACATTGTGGCTGACCAGGGACGTGTAACCAACAAAGCGATCATCCTCTATCTGATCGCAGAACTGGAATGCACTTCCGATGAGGTCAGACTGGACCTATTGCGCAGGACGCTTGAAATCGTTGTGGGCCGTACCCCTGACGATACCGGCATCTGATCCCTCATCCTGCGCTATCCGCGATAGCGCAGGATACTCCCCCGCTTTTAAAGCGTCTTAAATCCCCGCGTTAATTAGCACAGAGATGAGCTCTTTATAAAACTCTGCCCCAGGCGACTGATATTGCTGACATTAGAAATAGTGTGGAGGCAATAAGGTGAGAGACTAAAATTAATGATTCTGCCTGAAATGTCCGTTATCAATATTTCATCATGACCCGCCAGGCACATCATCTCCTGTCCCGAAAATAAAATTCAGCATGCTTAAAATAAGCAGAATCTGATGCGCGTCAGTATTATTCATTGCGTCTTATTCTCAGACAGAGTCAGGGATTGAGAGGGGATGTTCCGGGGTTGAGGTTCAGGATGGCGCCCGCCATCGGCGCCATCAACCTTAATGCATTTTGCGGATGAAAAAGCCTATCGCTTCCTGACACAATGCTTTCAGTCTGCCATCACGCGTCTCTTCGCTCAGGCGAAACAGGGCGTCCGTAATGTCGTGAAAATGAACCGGCTCTCCTGCCTTGATCAAATCACTGACCACCGCACCAACCAGCGCACGGATCTCGTTATCGTTGTCGTACTTCACACGACCTCCCGATGGTGTATGCATATACAGTCTATCATTAGCGGGAGCTAAAAAACAAAAAAGCCGTTGCCGCGTAAATATAAGCGAAGCGGCAAAGAGGTTATTAATTGTACTGGCCCGGAATATTATCCGGATTTATTTCAGCCCGGATTATCACCTGCCCGATAAATAACAAAAAGAGTGGGATAACCGCTGCCATTTTTTTGTGTTGTGAAAGGTAAACCGGACCGTTTAATAGTGTGATTAATGCCCCCTTCAGGGCAGATTTAAAACCCACGTTTTAAACCCTTCTGCATTCCTGATCCGCACGCCAGACAGCACCGCCAGCAGTATGATAAAACTGTCGTTATCCTCTGATGTCGCGAGTCGCGCATGGCTAAATTCACCCTGAAACAGATCGCTGCCCAGTCGGGCCTCAGCCTGGCCACCATCGATCGTGCCCTGCATCAGCGAGGCAACGTGCATGCCCGCACGCAGCACCGCATCCAGCAGGCGATAGCGGACCTGGAACTGATGCAAAAAGCGGGGCTGGCCAGGGGAAGAACGCTTTACTTCGACGTCATCATGCATACCCCGGACCGCTTTCAGCCACTGATACGTGAGGCGCTCAGCAGTCAGATTGCCAGCTTTGCGGCCTTCAGACTTCAGCTGCGTTTCCACTTCGGCGCGAATCTCACCGCGGAAGCGATCAATGCGCTGCTGAACAAAAAAGCGTTTCACAGTCACGGCGTCATTCTGAAAGCGGCCTGTTGCGGCGAGCTTAACCCCACGATTGAGTCACTGCTGAAACAACGTGTTCCGGTGGTCACCATGATGAGCGATTTACCCGACAGCGCACGCCTGCGCTATATCGGCATGGATAATTTTGATGCCGGTAAGGTGGCGGCATTTCTGATGTCTAAATGGCTGCGGGTGAGCCGGTCGCATATCGTGGCAGTAACCGGCAGTCGCGATTTCATTGGCGAACAGGAGAGGATTGAGGGTTTTCAGCGAGCGATGAAGCAGTTTGCCCCCCAGCATCAGGTGAGTGTGGTAGCAGGCGGGTATGGCATTGATGAGCGGATGCATCAGTCGGTATCGCAGTTTCTGCAGAGCCATCCGGATGTGGATGCGGTCTACACGGTCGGCGGCGGCAATCCCGGCATACTGCGCGCGTTTGCTGAACAAAAGCGCCAGGTGCATGCCTGCATCGGTCACGATCTCGATCAGGAGAATTGTGCCCTGCTGCAGTCCGGTAAAATTGATGCGCTCATCGAGCATAATTTACAGCTCGATGCGCTGCACGCCTTAAGAACGCTGCTGGAGTTCCATGGCTTTCTGCCTGCATCAGAACCACCTGCGCCCTACTCTAAAATCAACATCATCACCCGATACAACATGACGGCCTGAAAACGCGCACAGATCACTAAACCGGGTTAATCCCTCTCCGGCCCGCAGGCTACACTTCAACTCATCCTTAGCAGCAGGAGTCAGTTATGAAAATTATCGCCAGCGGTTCGCAACCTTCCCGTAAAGGGCCAGCAGACTATTTTACCGGCACGGTCAGGATTGATGCACCCTTCCAGGCAACAGAGCCTGCCCGCGTGGGTGGGGCGACGGTGACCTTTGAACCGGGCGCCCGAACCGCCTGGCATACTCATCCGCTGGGGCAGACCCTGATCATCACGCAGGGTCAGGGCTGGATCCAGTGTGAGGGTGAGGCCATTCAGGTGATGAATACCGGAGACATCGTCTGGATCCCGGAGAATGTGAAGCACTGGCATGGCGCAACGCCGGATAACGCCATGACGCACATTGCTATCGCTGAGTCACTGAATGGCTCGCCGGTTGACTGGCTGGAGCACGTCACCGATCAGCAATATCAGCGCTGATTAGCAGAGCATTCTGCCCTCTTCACAGCCTGACGTGATCGATCAGCGCCCTTAGCTTGGGGGCCAGGTTTTTACGGCTGGGGAAATAGAGATAGAACCCGGCGAAGGCGGGCAGCCACTCATCCAGTAAAGTCACCAGTTCGCCACGCGCAATGTACGGCTGGAAGGTCTCTTCCATGCCAAAACTGATGCCGCCTCCCGCGCAGGCGGTGCGAATCATCACCCCCATGTCGTTGGTGGTGAGCTGCGGATTGACGGCGACATCAAATTCACGTCCCTGCTCTGCGAACTCCCAGCGATAAGGCGCCAGGCCCGGACCTTTTCGCCAGCCGATGCAGCGATGATTCACCAGCTCTTCGGGATGATGCGGTGTGCCTGCCCGCGCCAGATAGGCAGGAGACGCCACTGCGACCTGACGCTGCGCGGTGGAAACCGGCACCGCAATCATATCCTGCGCAATCACTTCGCCCAGCCGCACGCCCGCGTCGTAGCCCTGCCCGACAATATCAAACTCCTCATCGGTGACGGTGATATCCAGCTCCACCTGCGGATAAGCGGTAATAAAGCTCGCCAGCAGCGCTCCCCCCAGCATCCGCTCCGCAATTGAGGAGATCGCCAGCCGCAGCTGGCCGCGCGGCTCAGCCGCCAGTTCCGCGATATCGGTGACGGCGCGGTTGAGCTGGCTGATAGCCGGCGCCACCTCGGCATAGAGCCGCTGTCCGGCTTCGGTCAGCTGCACCGAGCGCGTGGTGCGCTGCATCAGCGTGATGTTCAGCCGATCCTCCAGCCGCCGCAGACTCTGACTGATCGCCGGACGCGTGACGCCCAGCTGTTCTGCTGCCAGCCGGAAATTTCGGGTCTGCGCCACAATCACAAAAACTTCGAGAGCATTTTTATCGGCATTCATTGGTCAGATTGAGTTACCAGTCTGTGAAGCGTTTGGTGGATTATCTTTATAATCCAGCCGCCGTATGATCGCCAGTGACAACCTGACTGGAGAAACAAAATGACTCAGAAAGTGATTTTAATTACCGGCGCATCAAGCGGTATTGGTGCTGGCATCGCACGTGAACTGGCCAAAACGGATGCCATTCTGTTGCTGGGCGCGCGGCGCGAAAACCGTCTGGCCGCGCTGGCTGAAGAGCTGCGTTTCAGTGGCTCGGAAGTGGCAATTAAAGCGCTGGATGTCACGCGACGCGACGATGTGGCGCTGTTCGTGGATTATGCGCTGGAGAAATGGGGCCGGGTGGATGTGATGATCAACAACGCAGGCATTATGCCCCTGTCACCGATGGCGTCGCTGCGGGTGGAAGAGTGGGATCAGATGATCGATGTGAACATCAAAGGGGTGCTCTATGGCATCGCGGCAGTGCTGCCGGCCATGCTGGCCCACCAGCGCGGTCACATCATCAATATCGCTTCCATCGGGGCGCTGACGGTCTCGCCCACTGCGGCCGTTTACTGCGCCACCAAGTTTGCGGTACGGGCAATTTCCGACGGCCTGCGGCAGGAGAACAGCCAGCTGCGGGTGACCTGTGTTCATCCCGGCGTGGTCGAGAGCGAGCTGGCGTCCACCATTACCGATCCGACAGCTGCCGAGGCAATGCAGCATTATCGCGCCATTGCGCTGCAGCCGGACGCCATCGGTCGCGCCGTCCGCTACGCCATAGAGCAGCCTGAAGAGGTGGATGTGAATGAAATCGTGGTGCGGCCAACCCGCACGCAGCAGTAAGTGAAGGCCCGATGCGCGATGCATCGGGCCGTTCGATCAGTAGAGGCTTCGGCGGGTGCGCTGGACGGTGACGGCAATAGCCGTCAGTGCCAACAGCATCAGAAACACACCCAGACCCACCATCGCGTTAAAGCCATAGGCTTTAAACAACAGCAGACCGGCAATACAGCCGCTCAGGAAGGAGAATACTGTCGTCAGATGGGTATGAAGGACCTTCTGGAAGAAGCGACGGTCATCGGTTTCAAGATGCACAGCGTGCGACGTGTGAGCAAAGATCCAGGAACCCAGCGCAATGCCCGCATCGGTCAGCGTGCCGGTGATGTGCGTCGACCTGACACGGCCATTGGAGAGCTGCGTCGAGGTTGCATTGTGAATGCCCATTAAAAAGCCCAGCATCAACAGCACTTCCCCGTTGAAACTCGGCCGGTAGAACACGAGCTCAAAGATCGAGGCCGCCGTGAGCGCCGCGCCTTCGGCCAGAATGATCAGACAGAATATGGTGCGTAACTTATGTCTGATCCCCACCACCACCGCCAGTCGGGCAACGGTACAGCCCAGCACAAAGGCAATAATCAGTGCCATTAAAAACAGCATGGTGTGAAGATCGCTGGTCGTCACTTCCTGGGAGATCTGCGAGGTATTCCCTGTCATATGCGACGGGAAAAATCCAAACGCGCCCAGCGCCATGGCATTAAGGATGCCGGCCGTGGTGGCCAGCACCAGCGCCAGCAGTCGGTCTTCGGTATGCGAACGAACTTTCTTCTTTTTTATCAGCACAGGCTTCCCCACATCAGGTGAATGCAAAACGGTCTTATAAGGCTTCAAGCATACAACCTGATGGAAATTATTCCTGTCAGAACCAGATAACTCTGATGAAATAAGCCATTAATTTTGCTGATTTTTATAAAGCAGATTCAGTTTACTTTTAAAAGTGTCAACGACGCGATGATTCACCAGTGGATGACCACAATCAAGGTGGAGAGTGAAATCAGTCAACGATAAAGAGCTGCGCGCCGGTGGGAGTAAATGAACGATGCGGTTCCGCATCGTCCGCCACCTGATAGCTGACACCGGGCGTGAGTACGAAACGGCGGCCATCAGCCAGTTCCGTGTGTAACTCACCCGCCATGCAGAGTAAAATATGGCCTTTGGTGCACCAGTGATCGGCAATATAGCCCGGTGAGTAGTCAACCATCCGAACCCGGATGTCGTTAAATTTCACGGTTCGCCACGTGGCCTGTCCCTGGTCGCCGGGATGAACCGTCTCTTCAACCTGATCCCACTGCGTCAGACCAAACGGCAGATTGTCTATTTTCATGCAATTCCCTTATTGAAGATGAGCGTTAAGACAGGGCCTGAATAACCGCCTCTTCCGCGTGGATCAGCGTGGTATCAAACAGCGGCACGCTGGCATCGGTGGCATCAACCAGCAGGGTGATTTCGGTGCAGCCGAGAATAATGGCCTCGGCCCCCTGCGCCACCAGCGTCTGCATGATCTCCCTGTAACGATGGCGCGAGGCGGGATTGATCTCGCCCAGGCAAAGCTCGTGGTAAATCACCTCATGCACAAACAGCCGATCCGCTTCATCAGGTGTGATCACCTCCAGACCAAACTGCTGCTGAAGTCGCCCGCGGTAAAAATCCTGCTCCATGGTGAATCGCGTCGCCAGTAATCCGACCTTACGCACACCAGCCTGCTGAATGCGACGTCCGGTGGCGTCGGCGATATGCAGCAGCGGGATGTCTGTAGCGGCGCTGATTTGCGCGGCCACTTTATGCATGGTATTGGTACAAAGCACGATGAACTGCGCGCCAGCCCGCTCCAGATTACGTGCCGCTTCAGCCAGGATTTCGCCCGCCTCCTGCCACTCGCCCGCCGCCTGAAGCTGTTCGATGCGCTGAAAGTCGACGCTATAGAGCACCAACTCCGCCGAGTGCAGGCCACCCAGCTGCTGCTTAACCTGTTGATTGAGAATGCGGTAGTAGAGCGCGGTAGACTCCCACGACATGCCGCCTAACAGACCAATGACTTTCACATTGCACTCCGGGTTAAAGGATTTACCTTCAGCATGCCAGATCGCCATTGATCGGCAACGGCTTTATTCAGGCTGCGCTGTTCTGCGGTCTGAAGCGCCAGGCAATCATCATCAGCACCACCACGCCAGCGCTCATGATCAGCCAGGCCTGATTCAGAGACGCGCCGCTGTCACGCACCCAGCCCGCCACCAGCGGCATCAGCGCCGCAATCAGATATCCGCCACCCTGCACTCTGGACAGCAGAATCCCCGCTTCTCTGGCGCTGCGCGCATGGTCCAGCGTGACGATCAGCGACAGCGGAAAGAGTGCGCCGATGCCGATACCCAGTAACAGCGCGGAAAGCACCGGCATCGTGTCCGGATAAAACACCAGGCTCAGCAGCCCCGTCAGCAGCAGGACCAGCACGCCGAGCAGGAGCGGTCGGCGATCGGGAAAGCGATGTAATGTCGCCGAGACGATGAATCCCGCCGCCACTTCGGTTAAGGTCAGCGCAGCGAGCAGATAGCCGCTGTGGCGCGCACTCCAGCCCAGCTGAATATAGAATGGCGGCAGCCAGGCCAGCACCAGCGTGTAGGCGCCGGTGCCAATGCCGAAAAAGATCATCAGAAGCAGGGTCCGCTGCACAGGTAACGTCGCCGCATTCGGTGCCGCACTCACCTGCGTTGTTCGCCTGACTGAGGTCAGCCAGATCAGCAGCGTCACCAGTGCCAGTGCGCCGGAGATCGCCAGCGCGGGTTGCAGACCCAGCCATGAGAACAGCGGTTCGGCACTGGCAGCGGTCAGAGCCGCGCCCGCCATAATGCCGGTGCTGAACAGCGCCATCAGCGTCGCCGCAGCTTCAGCGAAACGTTGCCGGATCAGGGCGGGCATCAGCGCCTGTATCACACCAATCCCTGCGCCTCCCGCCAGCGCGGTAAGCATCAGCTGAGCGGAGGTCAGGCTAACACCGCGCCACAGGCAGGCCGCCGTCAGACAAAACAACCCGGCGGCGATGCCCCTCACCGATCCGATGCGGGCGATGAGCCACGGGCCGGAGAGTGCCGCCAGGCCCATCATCGCCACCGGCAGCGTGGTCAGCAGGCTGAACGAGGTGGCTGACAGCCCGGCCTGCTGTTGCAACACCGGAAACAGCGGCCCGATAATAGCCAGCATCGGGCGCAGGTTCAGCCCGATAAGAAAAGCGATCACGGCAAACAGAATGGGGAACAACACTTTTTCTTTCATCATCGACGCCCTGTCAGAAAATTGACGATGACAGCACCGGGCTGCCACTATTTATCTTAACGTTAAGATAAATTATGCCCGCTGTTAAGAGGGTGAGCACAACCCGACAACATAACCCCAGCATCTACAGGTGATTTATGCACGACCATATTGATTTCGTTGTCAGCCAGTGGGACAGCGCGATGCCCGATCTTGATGCCTCATCCATGCGTATCTTCGGCAGAGTGCTGCGTCTGATGAAACATCTGGCGAAAGCGCGCAGTCAGGCGCTGGAACCGTTTGGTTTTCAGGAGGGAGAATTTGATGTGCTGGCGACACTGCGACGGGCGGGTTCGCCTTATCGCCTGTCGCCTACGCAGCTCTACCAGGCGCTGCTGGTGACCTCCGGCGCGATGACAAATCGTCTCAACCGGCTGGAGCAGCAGCAGCTGATTGAACGTGTTGCCGCGCCGGATGATAAGCGGAGCATTCTGGTGGGGCTGACGCCGCACGGGCAGCAACAGATTGAGAATGCACTCCGCGTTCATACTGCCACGCAGGAGGCGGTGCTGGCCCCGTTGGCTGCGTCAGAGCGAGCTGATCTGGAGAGGCTGCTGAAGACTCTGCTGCTGGAATTTCCCGGCGAAGCTGCAGACTAGCGCCGTCAGCGCAGCAGTTCGGCCACCGTCATGGTGAAGATAACCGGCTGGTCGTCGGCACTGGAGTAGGCATGGGGCATATCGGTGCGCGCCACCGCCGCACAGGCCTGCTGCACCACCAGAGTCTGCTCACCCACGGTTAATGCCAGCGTGCCCTGCTCGACGTGCAGCAGTTCCAGCGTACCGGACGAGTGGCCGGTGGAACTGAAGAGTTCGCCCGGAAACATCTGCCAGCGCCATAGCTCGATCATATCCGGCCCGCGCGTACCGGCGAGCATCTGCGCACTTCCGCCCTGTTCGCCCTGCCACAACACCGGCATTTCGCTGTTCTCGATCAGCCAGGCGTCTGGCGCATGTGAAACGTTAACGATATCCGCCACCGAAACGCCCAGCGCGGCCGCCACTTTACAGAGGATGGCAATACTGGGATTGGCCGCGCCCTTTTCGATCTCGACCAGCATCCCTTTACTGACACCGGCGCGGCGGGACAACTCGTCCAGCGAGAGTTTCTGACGTTTACGCCAGCTTTTGATGCTGTCTGAGACAGCCTGATTGACGCTGGCGACATCGGCACCTGCATCGGTCGTTATATTGACTTTATTGGTCATCGGTCATTACTATGAAATAAATTAGTCACTGAGAGAGTATCCGATGTTATCTGTTGATCCGTCAATCGATCCCGCCGTTTTCGCGCTTGCACCCGGCTTTCGGGCCATGAGTATTGTGGTGGAGGCGACATCGATTACCCGACCTGAGATCGCCCGCGACGCTCTGAAAAGAGCGTGCCAGCAGGTGATAAACGATGATGTGGCCTGGGCCGACGCGCATCTTGCCGCCTGGGCTGAGGTGTTTAAAGCTTTTGGTGCCAAAGCGAAACGCACGCCCTGTTCGGCTGAAGCATTGCGCAAGCGCGTGCTGCGGGATGGCGAATTGCCTGCTATCGATCCGGTTGTCGATCTTTATAACGCCATCAGCATTCGATACGCCCTGCCGGTCGGCGGTGAGAATATCGCAGCCTATTCGGGCGAGCCGCGTCTGGTGATTGCTGACGGCAGTGAACGTTTCGATACCGTCAAAGAGGGCGAGGTGGTTTACGAGTCACCGGAACCGGGCGAGGTGATCTGGCGTGATGATGAGGGCGTGACCTGCCGCCGCTGGAACTGGCGTCAGGGCGTGCGAACCCGACTGGATGCGAGCGCGCGTCAGATGTGGTTCATTCTGGAAAGCCTGCCAGCGATGCCGCTCACCGCGCTGCAACAGGCCAGCGACGATCTGGTCTCGGGATTACAGCAGATGATGCCAGGCGCGCAGATCACGACGACGCTGATTGAAGCGCCCGGAGTCTGAACATGGCCTCAACAGCGGGTGAACGGGGTTAACGATGAGCGTTATCTGTGGCAGGATACGCGCCCTGCGTCCGGCCATTCCCGGCTGACTTAACTGCATACAACCGGTGAATCCCATGGCGAAAGTAAAATATATCCTCCCTCTGCTGCTACTTATCCTGGCTGGCTGGTGGTTGATCCCGAACGACAGTGATGAAGATAAGGCGTATTACGTCGCGGTATTCTGCGCGATTGATCAAAACAGTGCGCAGCCGCTCGACCAGCAGATGCAAAATGTCATTGAAGGCGGTAATTCTGACTATGCGCTGCAAAAAATAGCGTATAAAGCGGGACTGGGCCGCAGCGTGATTAGCCGCTGGCAGCAACTGACGCCCGATGAGCAGCAGCGCGCCGCACAGGATGACCACGCCTGCCAGCAATTGCTGAAGCACTGATTTCTGGTGAGCGAAGTCGTGCCGCGATCTTCACGCTGCTACAGCCGAAGATCTGCAGCCGCTGAACCCCGCGCCAGATAACCGATGCGATAGACTTCTGGCTCGCCGGAGGGTCGCTGCTGCGATGCGTCAATGTTTACGCCCTGCCAGCGGGTCAGATCCCAGGCGCTTAAGCCTGCTGTTGTTGGCAGGGCTGCAAGGTCAGAATGCGGTGCAATCGCCCAGCGGCTCAGGGTCAAAAAGCGGGCTTCGGCCAGGTCCGGGAGGTGGGTCTGCCCTTCCAGCGCCAGCCAGCTTTCGATGATCGGCCAGCCAAAATCCCTGACCAGCGTCGCGAAGCCGGGACTTTGCAGGAATCGCTGCAGGCTACTCGCGTCCCGCCAGAAATAGATTGGGGCATAACGATTTTCATTCGGTCCGCCATCTTCACGGCAGGCGAAGAGATACGCCTTGGCCACCAGCCCCGGAAAGCCATCAAGCCGCGCACCGTTCAGCCTGATGCGCTGTTCAATGATGCCCATGTCGTAGTCAGCGGGCAGAGTAAAACGATAGTGCATGATAATCATAACGCCTCCTGTGCCAGCATCCGGCTGCCGCTAAAACTCCACTCTTCCGTGCTGTTGAACTGAATAATGATCATTACATCGTCAGGATCGATCGCCATCTCCGTCTGAAGCGCCGCGCAGAGTGAATGATAAAACCGTTGCTTCTGATGCCGGGATCGCGGTCGGCCGGCCAGCACCTGAAACAGCACGAAATGATCGCTGCGCCCGCCGCTGAGATAGTGACGATCAAACACCCGCTGACCGGCAGGAAGCATCTCAATCACCTGAAAGCAATCATGCTCAGGGACCTCAAATTCCGCCACCAGCGCCTGCTGAAGCAGCGCCGAGAGCTGATGCAGGGCCGCCTCGCTGTAACCCTGACGCAACGTAATTCGGGTGAACGGCATCAGTGGTTCTCCTCCAGATAGCTCAGCGCGGTAACGGCGGCGGGCCAGCCAGCGTAAAACGCCAGATGGGTGAAGCTCTCTGCCAGCTCATCCTGCGTCAGCCCATTCTGGCGGGCGAATTCGATGTGCCACGGCAACTGCTGGACGCGCCCCAGCGCAGTTAAGGTTGCCAGCGTCAGCAGGCTGCGTTCGCGGGGTGACAGTCCGTTGCGCTGCCAGATATCGTCAAACAGCACCTGCTGTGTCAGTTCAGCCAGTTTTGGCGCGCGCTGCGCCAGTGTTTCCCGATCCAGTGATTTTTTCATTGCACACTCCTCAGTCGTCAGAGAGAGTGTCACTCAGGATCTCAGTCCTGAAAATCAAATTAATCAGCACTTACCATCCGTTTTAACAGGACGATTATGAACAGGCTACCGGAGTCACTTGATATGGATGCGCTGCGCAGTTTCGTGGCGGGCATTGACGCGGGCAGCTTTGCTCTGGCCGCACAGCATCTGTGTCGGTCAACCTCGGCCGTCAGTGCGCAGCTCAAAAAACTTGAGCAGCAGTGTGGAACGGCGCTGGTGATGAAAAAAGGGCGACATCTGCAGCTGACCCGCAGCGGTGAACAGTTGATGAGTTACGCCAGACGTCTGTTGTCGCTGAACGATGAGACATTGCGGGCAGTGAAAGGCGAGGCGTTGCAGGGTGAAATACGCATCGGGATGCAGGAGGATTTTGGCGAAGCGTTAATGCCTGCCATTCTCGGCGCGTTTAACCGTCAGCATCCGGATGTGATGCTCACCGCGCGCGTCGACAGAAACCTGCCGCTGCTGACGGCGCTGGCCCGTCATGAACTGGATTTGGCGCTGCTATGGCAGGCAGAACAGCAGGCGGGCACACAGTTGATTGGTCAGTGTCCATTAGCCTGGATTCAGCATCCGGCGTTTGATCTGGCCGGGTTTCTGCAGCGCGGCGAACCGCTGCCGCTGGTGGCGTTTGATGCGCCCTGTATGATGCGATCGCGCGCCACTGAAGCGCTGGATCGGGCAGGCATTCCGTGGCGTATTGTCTTTACCAGCCACAGTCTTAGCGGGATCTGGGCGGCATTACAGGCCGGACTGGGGATTACGCTGCGCACCCGCGCGGGGTTGCCGGAGACACTGGTTACTGAATCACAGCGGCTGCCACAACCCGGCTATCTGGGTATCGCGCTGGCCCGCTCAGATCAGGGCGACGATCCGGCGCGTGCGCTGTTGCAGCATCTGATCACCGAAGCTGCCCTGCCCTTTGTTCAGCGCTGATTTAAAATTCCCGCTGAATCAGTGAAGAACAGTATTCCGCTGAGACGTCGCGGTCACTGAACAGAATATGGAACATGACGGGTGCCACGACGCCATCGACAATGCGATCAACATCAAAACCCGATTCACCGCGTGCGATAGCCCGGTTGTTGATAGTCTCAAGATGCTGATAAGTGAACCTGCAGCATTTCTGGCTGGCTTCTTCAGCATGACTGCCAATCACATCGGCCAGCATTTCGCGACCCACTTTCGAGGACATCTCTTCAGCATACTGCTGGATAAACAACGTCAGATCGCCAGTCATCGATCCGGTATCTTCCGGGTCCGCAATCGGCCGCATCCGCGCGACGGCCACATCTGCCAGTAACTGGGCCAGATCGCCCCAGCGTCGATAGATCGTGGAGGGCGTGACACCTGCCTGTTCGGCGATCATCGGGACAGTAATGGCGGAACGGTCGAGCGTCTCCAGCAACCGGTTAACGGTGTTATGCACTTCCGCCTGAATCCGTGCGCTGCGCCCACCCTGACGAATCATCTCCTTTGCCATCTCTCACTCCTGCTATTATTCGCGTCATAGTTAATGCAACTTCGTTGCTTTAACAGATTGCGGCAGTGTACCGCATCTCTCGCTGAACAGGCGCTAAAGTGTGCTATCCGGCAAATGACATTAAGGCTGCAGTTTGCTCAGAACCGACTTAACCGGCTCTGCGGTGAGATGAGACGAACGGTTATCTGATGCGCCGATCCATAAAAGACTGACTGCCATGACTGCTGAAATAAAAATTGTACGAATATCCATAAATCCTCCCCGGAATAAGGTGGATAAAGTAATTCAGTCAGCGGGAAGTTAATCGCGGGATAAGAGACGCTTTAACGGGATTAAACGCGAAAAAGTGGCGCAGATTTCGCCACGCCTGAGTTATCAGTGAAAAGATCAGAAGGAGGCGTTCACGGTGTTGCCAGCCGCAAGCCAATCGCGCCGGCTAAGGGTAAACATCAGGTGAGGGGGTCCACCTTCGGCATCCTCGACCTTCTTCAAAAAGGTTAAGCCCGCTTTTTCCAGTACGCGCTGCGAAGCCAGGTGGTTTTCGCGCGTCACACCCGTGATGACACTCAGTCCGGCCTCCTCGAATCCATAGCGGATGGCTCTGCGGGAAAGCTCGGTCGCATACCCTTTGCCCCACGCCGCGGGTTCGAAACGGTATCCGAGATTGTTGGTCTGACGGCCATCGAACTGGCTTCGGAATACGCCCCCAAAGCCGATGATTTTATCCGGATGGGCTTTCTCAAATACGGTCCAGTCGCCAAAGCCCTGATCTTTGTAGAGATGCAGCGTGCGTTCCATGGACTGAACAGCATGTTCCCTGTCAGGCCATGGGCCTCGCGGGTTGAATTTATGCGTTTCGGGGTCGCTGTAGATTCTGAAGAGGTCATCAAGATCCTCACGAACGGTATATCTGTAGAGCAACCGCTCTGATTCCCAAATCATCCTGTGCTCCTGTAGGGTACTGATCCGATACCCCTTTATAGCAGCAGCCTCTCATGACTCCAACACTGGCTTTTCGGCTAACCGCTGATTCGCTGAGGCTAACTTAGCCGCAAAAAAAACGGACGCGCCTGTAGCTCGCGTCCGTTCACGTCTGTTACAGCTGCCGGTTAAGCTGCGCTGTGCACCTTAAACGAATCAACCATGCCACGCAGCGCGTGTGCCTGTTCAGACAGCGACTGAGAAGCCGATGAAGACTCTTCCACCAGCGCGGCGTTGTTTTGCGTTACCCCATCCATCTGACTGACGGCGATGCTGACCTGCGAAATGCCCTGCATCTGTTCGGATGAAGAGAGAGAAAGATTGTCCATCGCATCGGCCAGCTCATTGACCATACCGACAATTTTCAGAATACTGTGGCCGGTTCCGGCCGCCACAGAGACGCCCTGCTCTACCTGTCCGACAGTCTGCTCAATCAGCGATTTGATATCCCGGGCTGCCGTTGCGCTTCGCTGCGCCAGCGAGCGAACTTCACCCGCAACAACAGCAAATCCACGGCCCTCTTCCCCGGCCCTTGCGGCTTCTACCGCCGCGTTAAGCGCCAGAATATTGGTCTGGAAGGCGATCCCCTCGATCACACTGGTGATGTCACGGATTTTTGCGGCGCTGAGTGAGATGCCATTCATGGTCTCGGACATGCGGTGGACATCATTTTCGCCGCTGCGCGCCAGCGAGGCGGTTTCACGGGCTGAACCCGCCGTCTGCTTCGCGCCCAGGGTGTTGCTCTTTACGGTGGCGGTAAGTTGCTCCATGCTGGCTGCCGTTTCCTGCAGCGCAGACGCCTGCTCTTCAGTGCGCGACGACAACTCGGTGTTACCATGCGAAATTTCATCCGCCGCCAGCGCCACGGAACCCGCTGCCTCTTTAATGCCGGAAACCAGTACACGCAGGCTGGCCTGCATACCTTCCAGTGAAGCCAGCAGGCTGCGGGTATCACCCTTTCTTAATGCGATGGTCGTTGTCAGGTCGCCAGAAGCGATAGCCGCAGCCAGTGCCTGAGCCTGAGACGGTTCGCCTCCCAGCTGACGCATCAGCGTGCGCACGGTAAACAGGCAGGTCGCCAGAGCCATGAGGATAGAAATAAATACCAGGGTCATCAGCGTGAAGCGGGTCCGCGTCGATGATTCACTGTTCATCGCCACGGCTTTCTGGCTTTCCGCACTCTGAACAGCGGCAAGGGCGTTGATCGCCTCCAGCAGACTACGCTGAGCCGGACGCGTCACGGTCAGCAGATAGGTAGTCGCTTCCTGCGGGCGGTGATCGAGAGCCAGACGGCCAGCCTGTTCCAGCGAATCGAGCGTGGCTTTTTCCACTGACAACCCTTTGCTGAAAGCCTCACGAGCGGCGGGTGTGGCATCATCCATCATGCGGGCCAGCTTCTCGCGGGTAGTGATAAAAAGCGCCTTCTGGGTCTGCAACCGTTTCCACTCCGGCTCCATCGCTTTGGCATCGGTCAGCAGGGCCATATTGCGCACGGCAATAGCCATATCACGCAGGCTGCCACGCATATCAAGCACCAGCTGATAGCGTTTCATCTTCACATTAACCACATCGTTCATGCCATCACGGGCACTATTCAGCGCGTGAAAGGCAATACCACTGCAAAGAACAAACAGCAGAATGAGCAGGCCAAAGCCAGCATACAGTCGGGTTGAAATTTTCACTGGCGAGTCTCATTGGTTGTAATCAGGTTGTAATGTGCTCCTGCTATCGGCATAAACGGGAAAAGATGTAGTCACGTCCGGTAAGAAACTGTTTCGACAGTCATACAAAGCCGTCTATGCGAGGTCATTATCACAAAGGGCCACGTTCCGGATCTGAATCTGAAGTTTATGATGGTAGAGTTTTGCTAAAACTGGCGTGGCGGATGTGGCGTCCCCACGCCCTGGGATCTGCTAATGAAGGGAAAGTGCAAACATGGCTGAACAAAGCAGCATAATCACTGAACTGACTGAACTTGAGGGTCTTTATGGCACGGTTGCCCGCCCCTCTATCGCTAAAGTGACCGATCATATCCATCCCGCTTACCGTCCGTTTATCGCCGCCTCGCCTTTTGTCGCGCTGGCAACGTCGGGGCCGGAGGGACTGGATGTTTCACCGCGCGGCGATCCGGCCGGATTTATCGAAATCGAAGATGATAAAACCCTGCTATTGCCCGACAGACGCGGCAATAATCGCATCGACAGCCTGCGTAATATTCTGCATGACAATCGGGTCGCGCTGCTTTTTCTCATTCCTGGCATTGGAGAAACGTTACGCATCAACGGCACGGCGGCGATTAGCACTGACCCGGCGCTGCTTGAACGCTTCGCCGTCAACAATCAGCTGCCAAAAACCGTGCTGCGCATCAGCGTGGAGAGTGTTTTCTTTCAGTGCAGCCGGGCGATTATCCGTTCGGGATTGTGGAATGTTGAAACGCAAATCGCGCGGCAGTCGCTGCCCAGCACCGGCTCGATTCTCACACAGATTGCGGAGATTGATGGCGAGGCCTACGACAAAGCGCTGCCTGAGCGATTAAAGAACTCGCTCTACTGATCGCCATTCGGGACCTGCAGGTCGCGGATCATCCTGCACCTGCAGGCACTGCCCTGGCGTTAGGCAATGCTCTCCAGTATCTGCTTTGCCTGAAGATAGTCGTAAGAGGTCACTTCAATTTTATTGTTACTAAGGTCGTTGAAATAGACGGACATCGACACGTCGTGGTCACTGACGCTGAAAGGGATTTCATGCTTACTGAGGATCGGAATAAGTTCGTTAAAAGATGATGCTGCTACCCCGAAAGCTACCGTGTGACCTGGAGGCTGGGATTTTCTAAGAAAAAGAGAAAGTGATGCCCGGTTATTTCTGATGACCAGCGGCCCACCCTGTTCAAACCAGAAGTACAGCGCGTTGTCCCGGGAAAAGCCCAAAACCTCGTTATACCACTTTTCTGCCTGCTCAATATTTTCAACATAGAGATGGATATGATCGATCTCAGCTATTTTCATCATCTGACCTCCTGACTCTTAATAACGGAGAGACTGGCCGAAACAGTGTTGACAGACAACCCGCAGGGCACATGGCAACACGGCATTTACTATAATTCTTACGGCACAGCGATTACCGATATCACCTCGTATTACCCCCCCCAGTCTCCACCGCAATAAACGTTAAAGCAAAGAAGTTGCATTAACACGCTATCCGCCGTATACCTTATTAAAAGCTAATTCTTTGCATTAAGGTGATTTCCATGAACCCCATACTGACGCCTCAGGCCGCGAGCCGCACGACGCTTTTCAGCTTCACCGGTGCGGCGCTGATCTCCGCTACCAGCAGTGCGCCGACTCCGCTGTACCCACTTTATCGTAGCCTGTTTCATCTGACGCCGACCATGCTGACGCTGATTTTTGGCGCCTATGCTTTCGCGTTGCTGGCTGCGCTGCTGACGGTGGGTAAAGTGTCTGACTATACCGGCCGCCGCCCGCTGATGCTGCTGGCGCTGGCGATCAATGCGATCGCGCTGGTGATTTTCATGACTGCCAGTTCTGCCACCACCTTAATCGCCGCCCGACTGGTTCAGGGCTTCGCTACCGGCATTGCCTTGCCGACCTTTGGTGCCAGCCTGATTGATGCCAGTAAAACCCGCGGGCCACTGCTGAACTCCTTCACCGCGTTTCTGGGAATGACGCTGGGCACGCTCACGGGCGGTATTCTGGTCAGCTTTGCACCGTTTCCTACGGTGACGATCTACGCACTGCTGCTGTTACTGATGCTGGTGGCAATGGCGCTGTTACCGCTGATACCTGAAACCATTGCGCCTCAGCCCGGTGTCCTTGCCGCGCTGCGACCTCAGGTCTGCATCCCGCGACGCGCGCTGGGTCCGTTGCTGAAGGTCACGCCGGTGAACATCGCAACCTGGATGCTGGGCGGGTTTTACCTGTCACTGATGCCGATGATGGTGGCAAACGCAACCGGCCTGACATCACCGTTTATCGGCGGTTCGATTGTGGCAACGCTGATGCTAAGCGCCACGGCAGCGGTCTTCCTCTTTCGCCCCTTACACCCCGCGCGGGCATTGGTTATCGGTACGCTGATGCTGATGGCGGGCGTCAGTGTCACCCTGACAGGTCTTTCTCTGCACAGTGTGGCCTTGCTCTATCTGGGCACCGCCATTGCGGGTCAGGGGTTTGGTTCGATTTTCTCCAGCGTGCTGAAAATTATTATGCAGTTAGCTGAAAGTCATGAGCGCGCCGGGCTGTTTTCCGCCTTTCTGATCAAAAGCTATCTCGCTTTTGCCCTGCCTGCGATTGCGGCTGGCATTGCTGCACCTCATATCGGTCTGAACCAGACTGCCTGGTATTATGGGATGACGATTATCGTGCTGGCGCTGGTGTCGCTGCTGGCGGTCCGGGGTCGCGCTTTAGCCGAAGCGGCCAGTACCTGAATCCGGGACGCGGTCAGATTTCGGCCGCGTCATCCACAAACAGTGATTTTCACATACACTCAACGGATAAATTTCAGGCGCAGTTGCTGCGCGTTGCCGTGAGTATGATGTCAAAATCCCAATCTGATGCGGTTTTAGCCCGTTTTTCACCCGCTACCCGACGCTGGTTTTCTGCCGCCTTTGCTGAGCCGACGCCGGTGCAAAGCGCGGCCTGGAACGCCATCGCCAGCGGAGAGCATGCGCTGGTGATCGCCCCTACCGGCTCCGGGAAAACGCTGGCGGCTTTTCTCACCGCCATCGACACGCTGTTTCAGGTCAGAACCGACCAGCCTGCCCTCACGCGTGAAACCACCACCCGCATTCTCTACATATCCCCGGTTAAGGCGCTGGCTGCCGACGTGCAGCGCAACCTGAATCTGCCGCTGGCAGGCGTTTACGCCGAACGGCAGATGCTGAATGAGCCAGAGATCACCCTGAACATCGGGATGCGCTCCGGCGATACTCCCAGCGCGGAGCGCGCCAGATTATTGCGTCGTCCGCCCGATATCCTGATCACCACACCTGAATCGCTGTTTCTGATGCTGACCTCAAAAGCGCGTACGACACTACAGGGCGTGACCACGGTGATTGTCGATGAGGTGCATGCGGTAGCGGGATCGAAGCGCGGTTCCCAGCTGGCGCTGAGCCTGGAGCGGCTGGATGCACTGCTGCCACAGCCTGCCCAGCGCATCGGGCTATCCGCCACAGTACGGCCGGTTGAGCGGGTAGCGGCCTTCCTCGGCGGCTGTCAGCCGGTACAGGTGGTTAATCCCGCCGCTAATCGCACGCTGCACCTGACGATTGAGGTGCCGGTTGAGGATATGACCGATATTGCCAGCGCCGATGATCTGACCGGTGAAGCCACCTCTGCCAGCGGATCGATCTGGCCGCATATTGAAGCGCGCATTCTGCAGCAGGTTATGGCGCATCGCGCTACGCTGGTGTTTGTGAACTCGCGTGGCCTGGCGGAGAAACTGACTGCGCGGCTTAATGCCCGATATCTGGCGCAGCAGAAAACCGCTGGGGATGAAGAGCAGGCTGAAGACGACGATCTTATTGCCCGCTCGCACCACGGTTCTGTCTCGAAGGAGCAGCGAGGCGAGATTGAAGCCGCCCTGAAACAGGGCAGGCTGCGCTGTGTGGTGGCGACCTCCAGTCTGGAACTTGGCATTGATATGGGGCCGGTGGATCTGGTGATCCAGGTAGGCGCACCACTGTCAGTCGCCAGCGCCCTGCAGCGGGTGGGACGCGCCGGACATCAGGTCGGCGGCATCTCCACCGGCATCCTGTTTTCCCGCACCCGGCGCGATTTGCTGGATTCAGCCGTGATCGTACAGTCGATGCGGGCAGGCCAGCTCGATGCGCTGGCGCCGCCGCGCAACCCGCTCGATATTCTGGCACAGCAGACGCTGGCCGCCGTGGCAATGGATCCCCTGCAGGTCGATGCGTGGTACGCGCAGGTCTGCCGGGCCGATCCGTTCCGCAGTCTGTCGCGTCGTCTGTTTGAAGCCACGCTCGATATGCTGGCGGGTAAGTTTCCGTCAGACGGCTTTGCTCAGCTGCGGCCACAGCTGGTGTGGGACAGAGAAAGCGGACTGCTGATGGCGCGACCTGGCGCGCAGCATCTGGCCGTCACCAGCGGCGGCACCATTCCGGATCGTGGCATGTTCAGCGTCATTCTGCCGGAAGGCGAAGAGCAGGCAGGATCACGTCGGGTCGGCGAACTGGATGAAGAGATGGTTTATGAGTCGCGGGTCAACGACATCATTACGCTGGGCGCAACGTCGTGGCGGATTCAGCAGATCACTCACGATCAGGTTCTGGTGGTGCCTGCGCCGGGCCGACCGGCTCGTCTGCCCTTCTGGCGTGGAGAAGGCGTTGGCCGGTCGGCGGATTCCGGTGCCAGCCTCGGATTGTTTCTGCGCCAGCTGAATGCAGCTTCACCGGACGATGCGCAACAACAGCTGCGCGCGCTGGGACTGGATAGCCGGGCGGTTACGAATCTGCTGGCTTTGCTGGCTGAACAGCGTGCCGCTACCGGCGTGCTGCCGGACGATCGCACGTTGCTGATTGAACGCTGCCTTGACGAAATCGGCGACTGGCGGGTGATCCTGCACTCGCCATGGGGAAAGCGGGTCAATGCGCCCTGGGCGCTGGCGATTGCCGCCCGTATTCAGCAACGCATGGGCATTGATGCTTCTGTGGCGGCCAGTGATGACGGCATAGTGGCCCGCTTTCCTGCCAGCGAGGGACTGTTACCCGGCGCTGAGCTGTTCATATTTGACGCCGACCAACTGACCCAGGAAGTGACCGCGAGCGTCGGCCAGTCGGCGCTGTTTGCCGCTCGCTTCCGGGAATGTGCCTCTCGCGCTCTGCTGCTGCCGAGGCGGAATCCCGGCAAGCGTTCGCCGCTCTGGCAGCAGCGGTTGCGGGCCGGTCAGTTGCTGGAAGTCGCCCGTCAGTTTGACGATTTCCCTGTCCTGATCGAAACCGCCCGCGAATGTCTGCAGGATGTCTACGATTTGCCCGCGCTGCACCAGCTGATGGAACAACTGGCTCAGGGCAACGTAAAAATGGTTGAGGTGACGACCGACCAGCCCTCCCCTTTCGCTGCGCCGCTACTGTTCGGCTATGTCGCCGAGTTTATTTACGCCAGCGATGCGCCTCAGGCAGAACGGCGTGCCTCACTGCTGGCGCTCGACAGCAATCTGCTGGGTGAACTGCTCGGCCAGACCAGCAAGCGGGATTTACTGGCACCTGACGTCGTTGAGCAGGTCGGACAGGAACTTCAGCGCATTGATGCCCGCTATCAGGCACAGCATGCGGAAGGCATTATCGATCTTCTGCGCGACCTCGGCCCGCTCTCCATTACTGACATTGCAGCACGCTTTAGCGGCAACGACCCGCAGATCGCAGAAGCCGTGGCACAGTTCTCTGCCGCCCGGCGAATCATTCCGCTCACCCTCGCGGGTGAAGAGCGCTGGGCGGTGATAGAAGATGCGGCCCGTCTGCGCGATGCGCTGGCTATCGTGTTACCTGACGATCTGCCCGCAACGTTTCTGGCGTCGCAGGCCGATCCACTGCGCGATCTGGTTAACCGCTTCGCCCGGACCCATACCCTGTTCACCGCCCGACAGCTGGCCATGCATTTTGGACTGGGTGTGGCCGTGGTGAATGAGGTGCTGCTTTCCCTGCATCAGCAGGGCAGCCTGCTGAATATGGGCACGGGAGCGGGCGAATCGGAGACGGCGTGGGTTTCAGCAGAGATCTTCAAACGGCTGCGCTTACGTTCACTGCAATCAGCACGCGAGGCAACCCGTCCAGTGCCACCCGCCGCCTGGGTCAGCCTGATGCTGGAGCGCCACGGTCTGCTTAACACGCAGCGTGAAGAACTGGCGGGTACAGACGGACTTCTGCGGGTCATCGAGCAACTGGCGGGCGTGCCGTTACCGGCTTCGCTGTGGGAGTCACAAATCCTGCGCGCCAGGATAGCCGACTATCAGCCTGCGATGCTCGACGAACTGTTGGCCCGTGGCGAGGTGATCTGGTGCGGGCATAAAGCGCTGGGCCAGAATGATGGTTTAATCTCGCTTCACCTCACTGAATTTGCCGCGGAAACGCTGCCGGTCATAGACACCCCCCAGCCTCTTACGTCGATACAGCAGGCAGTTATCGATGCACTGAGCCGCGGTGGCTCGTGGTTCGTACATGAGATCACGGCGCAGATTGAAGCCGCTGAGACGCAGCCCACTGAAATCTATGACGCCCTGTGGCAGCTGGTCTGGCAGGGCTATGTCAGCGCCGACAGCTGGATTGCGGTGCGTTGCTTGCTGACCACGCCAGGCGTGACCCGTTCACGTCCGGCACGCACGCTGCGCACCCGCTTTGGTCAGCGTTTCTCGCCTGGCGCTCTGCCCGCACGCCGACCGGCGGTCAACACGCTGGCTGGCCGCTGGTCACGGGTTGAGCGACCGGATATTGCGCCTGCCCGGCTGGCCCTTTCACTGGTTGAAAATCTGCTCGACCGTTATGGCGTGATCACGCGAGGTTGCGCGATATCGGAACAAATCCCCGGCGGATTTCTGGCGTTGCAGCCGGTGTTACGTGGCATGGAAGATGCCGGTCGGCTGCTGCGCGGCCGTTTTGTGGCCGGTGCAGGCGGTGCGCAGTTTGCCGACCATCTGACCATTGAACGGCTGCGGGTGCTGGCAGATAACCCGGAAGCCGCAACAGAGGCGGTGGCACTGGCGGCGCCTGACCCGGCGAATCCGTTTGGTGCAATGCTGAACTGGCCGGTGCATGCCAGCGGGATTCGCCCGACCCGTCGTCAGGGTGCGCGGGTCGTGATCGCTGGCGGCGCGCTGATGCTTTATCTGACGCCAGCAGGCAAAGAGTTGCTGACATTCAGCGACGATTCCGCACAGCTTGAGGCAGCGGTGGCGGCGCTGGGCGTGGCGCTGAAACGGGAGAAGTCGGCGAGTTTTACACTGGAAACGGTGGATGGAGAATCAGTGACGCAGTCACCGCTGCTCAACGTCCTGCGACACGCCGGTTTTTCCCGGGTTCCGCAGGGATTTAGCTGGTACAGCTGATTTTTTTTCGCGTCCAGCGTCGATAACGGCCTGAAGCGGCGCCGTTATCAGACGCCGATCGTTGTAGCAGAGCCAGGGACCGGAGAACGCCGGATAGTTGCGCAGCTAAATCACCGTTACAATTGATCTACATTCACGCAGGAGGTTTTCATGTCAGACACCACCACGACTTTTACGTTAGGCGATCGTGAAGTAAACCGTCTCGGCTATGGCGCTATGCAGCTGGCCGGCCCTGGCGTGTTCGGCCCGGTGAAAGATGAAGCACGGGCTATACAGGTTTTACGCGACGCCATCGCGGCAGGCGTCAATCATATCGACACCAGCGACTTTTATGGGCCGCATGAAACCAATCAGTTAATAAAAAAAGCGCTCCATCCTTATCCGCAGGATCTCTGCATTGTGACCAAAGTGGGTGCCCGCCGCGACGTCAAAGGCGGCTGGCTCGCGGCGATGGAACCGGAGGCGCTGACGCAGGCGGTGGAAGATAACCTGCGCAACCTGGGGCTGGACGTGATTGAAGTGGTGAACCTTCGCAGCATGCTGCATCCGGCTAAACCTAAAGAAGGCTCTCTGGCGCCACAGCTGGAAGCACTACTGGAATTACAGGCGCGCGGGCTGATTCGGCATATTGGCCTGAGCAACGTTACTGCCACGCAAATCGCAGAAGCGCAGGCGATGACGCCGATCGTCTGCGTGCAGAATATGTATAACCTCGCGCATCGGCAGGATGATGAACTGGTGGATCAGCTTGCGCAGCAGGGTATCGCTTACGTGCCGTTTTTCCCGCTGGGCGGTTTCTCTCCGCTGCAATCGGATCGACTTAATGAAGTGGCTGCGGCGCTGAATGCCACGCCGATGCAGGTTGCACTGGCGTGGCTGCTGCGGCGCTCGCCTAATATTCTGTTGATTCCCGGCACCTCGTCGCCGGAACACCTCAAAGAGAATCTTGCCAGCGCTAAGCTGCACCTGTCGGATGAGGTGATGGAAAAGCTGAATACCCTTTAACATCAGGCCCGCATAAAGCGGGCCTGACTCTTTCACGTTTCAGAAGCTGTTGAGGCAGGCCGCCAGCTTTGGCCTGTCACTGCAACCGATGTGGTGATCGATTCGGCTAATCATGTAAGGGTAAAACGGGTTGGAGGTGGCGCGCATAATCGAGTCCAGCCCGACAATCAGCACCGCACTCTCACCACGCAGTGACAACGTACCAAAACTGATCCCAAACTCATTCTTCTTCGCGGGTGCACTGCCATAGAGACCATCCTCCGCCGGAAACGGTATGGCAACGTGTGACAGCGAGTAGAGCCCCGCCGGATAGTTAATGGCCAGCGGCTGAATCCGTTCCTGAGTCTCTCCGGCGGGCACGCTTTTGGTCACCATTTGCAGCGAGGTGGCGGAAGCATTGGTGATGACCGTCGAGGCATAATTGCGACGGGTTGCAGGCAGCAGCTGATTTACTGCCGTGTAAGAGGAGTGGCGGAATAGCGGACTGACGGTGACGGCCTGATTGATATCGAACAGTACCAGCTCACTGCCATTCTCCGGCAGGAAGTTGTACAACGAGCGGATTACCGAAGGCGTGCTGACGGTAGAATCCATCACCGACTGAAAAGTCAGTACCGGCGGAAAGCCAGATAGCTGCTGATTACGCGCGTAGTGCTGGATCTCTTTCTGCAGCGCCTGTGTCAGTAAATAGGTCTGGCGGGCAGCGTGAACCGGAAAAGAGTTATATTTAAACGGATTAAACTCCGGCACGATGTTCAGCCACGCGGTTTTTGAGAAGGCCGGAAAAACAGAGGGCAGACCGGCGATGCCAGCGAAGCGGGCAAATCTCGTCACACCGATCATCGGAGATAACAGAATCAGCTGTTGTGGACGACGCAGCGAGTCATCGCCCAGGCTGTCGAGCGCATATTTTACAGCCAGCGCCCCACCGTTCGAGAAACCAACCAGATGCAGCGGCGTCTGCGTGCCTGCCAGACGGGTTGCTTCCCGCACCGCCAGACGCGTAGCAGCCATCCAGTCCTGCCAGTCAACATCCGTTAAACCTGCGGGCACCGTGCCGTGACCCGGTAACCTTATCGCCACCGCCACATAGCCCCGCTGACGATAAGTCTCTGCCACATGACGCAGACTATAAGGGCTGTCCGTCAGCCCATGCAACAGCACGACCGCACCGCGCGGCGTGCCTGTCGGGCGGAGAATGTAGGAGCGGTTCCAGTCCTGATCAAAATGGCCCGGATAGATCATGCTGCCAGCGTAATATCGGTTGAGCGGGGTTTTATCTTCGGCTTCAAGTTGGTTGCTGACCTGCTGCTTCATCTCGTCAAACAGCTGATTTTCGGCATTGAGGTAATCGGCATAACTGGCTTTATCGAGCTGTGCCACGGTCAGTTCATGAGGGATCCAGGTGTGCCAGCGATGTAGATCCGGTCCGCGCTCTGCTTCATAGATTCGGATAATCAGTATCAGCAGTAAAAGCACCCCGACCACTATCACCAGCCGCCAGAGTCTGCGTTTAATTGTTTTCCATTTCCGGGTCATACATCCTTTCCTGAAAAATTAAAATGCATAGCGAAACCACGCGAATAAAACGTTGCCATTATTGTAGGTGCCCGGAATATAAGTGAACTGCACATTTACCGCCTTATAACCGGCAGAGAACAGCGGCAAAATAATGGGGAGCGGAATGTAGTTACCAAAGTCTTCCCGTGCGGTGATCCCGGCTGTTAATCCGGCACCCAGTCGAATGTCCTGACTTGAACCCGGATACCAGCCCTTTTCCCAGCCATAACCGATAATCGGCTGCCACTCGTTGTGCGAATCTTTAAAGGCCATCGCATAGAGCGCGCTCCAGTCGCCGCTGTCGTTATAGCGGGAAACTCCCAGACCGCCGCCCCAGGGATTCTCGTTATAGTGATCGGTTTTTTCTTTGTCGTACATGAAGCGGGCGTGCCAGCTGATAAACGGCAGATAGAGATCGGTGTGTTGGGGATCGTTCCATGTCTGCGCCACAGTGTCAGTGAATCCATTCCACCACGAAGAGACGGGTGTGGTTTCAGCTTGCAGTGGCGCAGCGGTCAGCAGTGCAGCAACAACTGCCGTTGTAGTTGAAATTTTCATTGAGCATCCCGATCAGCGTGCAGAGCAGATGGAAAATGAGTATAGCGCAGAGGCAGAAGCAATCTTTGTCAGCGGTCATGCTTCGCTTAGACGGAGGTTTCAGAAGACATTGAACAAAGATTTTGATGCGGGGTTCTGGCGATTTCAGGCTGAAATCGCCAGAGCTGTACAGAATTCGAGCATGAGACGGCACTGATTACAGTGAATGCTTTTCTAAGGGAGCAATGGATCAGGCCGGGAAGGTGTGGTCTGGAAGAATTGATCAGGCGGTAAAACCGGATTCAGCCGCAGGGCCGAATCCGGGGATGAGTTATAAGGCTTCAGCCTCTTTCTGCTTTTCGCCAAACTTCTCTTTCATGTGTGACTCAATCTCTTCCAGGCTCTTGCCACGCGTCTCTGGCACCATCGCCATCACGAAGATCAGCGATCCGACGTTAATCGCAGCAAAGATGAAGAAGGTCGTGCTGCCGGCATATTCCATGACCGGCGGGAAGCCAAACGCCACCACAGCGTTAAATATCCACTGTAGTGAGACGGCGCCGCCGGTTAACACACCACGCAGCTGCATCGGGAACAGCTCTGACATCATCAGCCAGTAGACCGGCGAGATGCACATCTGCATGCAGAACAGGAACAGCAGTATGCAGGCCAGGGCGAGATAGCTCTGCATCACGCTGGAGCTCATAAAGGTCAGCACGCTGCCCAGCATGATCTGTGCAGTAATCACCAGACATAAACCCGTGATCAGCATCGTACGGCGCGGGAAGCGGCTGATGGCCCAGATGCCGACAAAAGTCGCCAGAACAGAAACCACACCATTCCCGATGGTGGCCGCAATTGAAGCGCTGGTCCCCAGGCCGGTGGACTTCAGGATAATCGGCGTGTAGTACATGAAGCCGTTGACGCCGGTAAACTGTGCAACAAAGCCCAGTCCGACACCGATGACCATCAGGCGGATAACCCACTTCTCGCGGATCAGGGTTTTCGCATCCGGCCCGCGCTCTGCGGCCCTTGCCTGTTTCTTCATCTGCGCCATCTCATGACGTACCTCTCGAGGCGTTTCGCGCAGATACTTCAGAATCTTTTTCGCCTCTTTCAGTCGCCCTTCCGCCACCAGCCAGTGAGGCGACGCGGGAACGAAGAATGTACCGATGAACAGCAGGAAGCCCGGTACCATGGCAATCGCCAGCATGTAGCGCCACAGGTGCTGATCATGCAGCAGATAGCTCAGCAGCGTACTGGCAACGTAGGCGATGAGCTGTCCGGTGACGATCATCAGCTCATTGCGGCTGACCAGCGGCGCACGCAGGCGTGGGCCGGCAATCTCGGCGATAAACACCGGTACAGTGGAAGAGCCACCGCCGACAGCAATCCCCAGCAGGAAGCGCATGGCCACCATGACGTTGACGGAGGGCGCCAGTGCGGTTCCCAGAGAACCCAGCACAAAAATGACCGCCAGGCTGCGCAGTGTAATGCGGCGGCCAAAACGGTCGGAGAAGAAACCACTCAGGAAGGAACCAATAGCGGCGCCGAACACCAGCGAAGAGGCGACCAGCCCCTCTGTGAAGGAGTTCAGTCCCAGACCACCCTGATCGGGGGGTGAGGTCATATAAGGTAACGCACCCGAGATAATCCCGGTGTCATAGCCAAAAGCCAGCGCGCCCATGGTGGCAACGAGCACCACTAAAAAGATGCGCTGGCGTACCGTATCCGCAGGCGCGTGATCGCCCGCTTCACCAGAGTCTGGTGTATTCGTACTCATAATATTCCTGCCATTAATAAGTTAAACATCCGTTTGATTAAATTTCATACGGAATAGAAATGGAACATATTTACCGATTGGGAAGAGAAGTGTAGACGGTATTTAAAAGTTAGCTTTAGCAATGCGATTTTTATGGCGGGGATAATTAACCGAAGAAATAAACCAGCGTAATAGTGACTCATTGAAAGTTATTCAGCCATCAGCATTACGCTTTGAGTTCCTCCTGGATCCAGCTCAGAAAATGGGCGACGCGGGGAAACTGGGCGAACCCGCGAGGGAAGACCAGATGATGGGCGCTAACAGGCAGACTCTCCTGCTCTGACAGGACCCTGACCAGTTTTCCGCTGCGCAGGTAGTCCTGAGCCAGCAACTCACTCTCAAATATCAGACCGTGACCTAACATCGCCGCTTCAAGACTCATATATGAGCGATCAAAACGAAATAACCACTCTTTCTCCGGCTGAGGTAATTGCTGAGACGCAAACCACTGCGGCCATTGAATAAGCGGTGACTCGGATAATATCAGCGCATGATGAATTAAATCAGCGGGCTGATTAACAGGATGGTGTTTCAGATAGGCGGGAGAAGCCAGCACCGACATTTTTTCATGGCGGATGGTTTTAATTTCAAAGGCATTCCATTCCGGAAATCCGTGACGTATGGCTATATCAATATTGTCGCGACTGAAGGACAGGTTTTCGTAGGAGCAGGAGAGCGTGAGCTGGAACTCAGGATAGCTGTCACGAAATCTATGAATGCGTGGCAACAGCCACAGCAGACCGAAACTGGGTGCGCAATGGATCCTGAGGTTGCTGCGCGCTTTCTCGTTACTGATGCGCGCCGTCGCCTGCGCCAGACCCATCAGTATCGGCCCAATTTCCCTGAGGTAGTGTTCTCCCGACAGCGTCAGCACAACCCCTTTTGCCGAGCGATTAAACAGAATGCAGCCCAGCTCCCGTTCCAGTTTTGCCAGCTGATGACTGGCCGCCGAGGGCGTAATACTCAACTCTTCGGCCGCACGCGCGACATTACCAAAATGGGCCACCTGCTCAAAAACCCGCAGTGATTTAATCGAAGGTAAGTGATCAGACTGCTTATCCATCCGCGCCTCCACTCAGGATTTTTGTGATGTATGCCCATTTTTAAATCACAGAATTGTTAACTCCATCAAACCAACAAATTCATTCAGCATCAAATGAATTTTTTTGCATTGCCAATATTAACCGCATTATCAATTCTGATCGTGACCCTGCCGGTAGCGATACCGAACCACTAATAATTATTCTTCTGGAGTGGACAATGTTACTCGAAAACAAAGTTGCGATTATTACAGGTGCCGCCTCTCAGCGCGGCATTGGCCGGGCCACAGCCGCCTGCTTTGCTCAGCAGGGTGCGCGCGTTGTGGTGCTCGATTTGGATCTGCAGGCCGCCCAGGCCAGCGCACTGTCGTGTGGTGACGGGCACCTCGGTCTGGCAGCCGATGTCACCGATCCCCTCTCCGTTCGTCGCGCTATCGACCAGGTCCTTGAGCACTTCGGGCGTATTGATGTGCTGGTCAATAATGCGGGGATTACTCAGCCGGTTAAGACACTGGAGATTGGCATGGAGGATTACAACCGTATTCTTGATGTCAATCTGCGCGGCACGCTACTGATGTCTCAGGCGGTGATCCCTTCCATGCAGCAGCAGAAAGGCGGCAGCATCATCTGTCTTTCATCGGTATCGGCACAGCGCGGCGGCGGTATTTTTGGCGGTCCACACTACAGTGCAGCCAAAGCGGGCGTTCTGGGCCTGACTAAAGCGATGGCGCGCGAGTTTGGCCCCGACCAGATACGCATTAATGCCCTCACGCCCGGTCTGATTCAGACGGACATCACCGGTGGTCTGTTACAGGATGAACGCCGCCACGCCATTCTCGACGGTATTCCGCTCGGACGCCTCGGTACCGCCAGCGATGTTGCTAATGCAGCGCTCTTCCTCGCCAGCGATCTCTCCGGTTATCTCACCGGCATCACGCTGGATGTGAACGGCGGCATGCTCATCCATTAATCAGCGCCCTGCCCTGCCCGCACGCCCTGCGGGCTAACTTCGGGAGTGAACACCATGACCACGCTTAATCTGAGCGCAGCCTCTGCTGCGCGCGATATTACCTATCGCAAAATTGCCTGGCGCCTGATGCCCTGGCTGATGCTCTGTTACCTCTGTGCCTATCTCGATCGCGTCAATGTTGGCTTCGCTAAATTACAGATGATGGATGATTTATCACTCAGCGAAACCGTTTATGGGCTGGGTGCCGGGATTTTCTTCATCGGATACTTCTTCTTTGAGGTGCCGAGCAACCTGATCCTGCATCGGGTCGGCGCACGCCGCTGGATTGCCCGCATTATGATTACCTGGGGCATTATCTCAGCCCTGTTCGCCTTTGTTGAAACAGCCTGGCAGTTTTACCTGCTGCGCTTTCTGCTTGGTGTCGCCAAGGCGGGTCTGGCGCCGGGTCTGCTGCTCTATCTCACCTACTGGTTTCCGTCTTATCGTCGCGCACGCATGACGGTGCTCTGGTTTATCGCTATTCCACTCTCCGGGATGATAGGTGGCCCGCTCTCTGGCTGGATTATGGGGACGTTTGCAGGTTTCCACGGCTGGGCGGGCTGGCAGTGGATGTTTATGCTGGAAGCTATCCCCACGCTTGTTATGGGTTTTGTGGTACTGAGGGTTCTGAAGGATCGGGTGGAGCAGGCGGACTGGCTGGATGACGACGAGAAACGCCGCGTGCGTGCCGATCTTGACGAGGACAACCAGCAGAAGGCCTGCCACGGAACGGTGAAGGCCTTTGTTGCCGATCGTCGTCTCTGGCTGCTGGCAGTGATCTATTTTTGTGTGGTCATGGGCCAGTATGCACTGACCTTCTGGTTACCCACGCTGGTAAGAAACTCGGGCATCAGTGAACCGCTGCATATCGGCCTGCTGACCAGTCTGCCTTACCTGTGTGCCATTATCTTTATGCTGCTGGCCGGGCGCAGCGGCGATCGCCATCGTGAACGTCGCTGGCACCTGATTGTTCCGATGCTGGTCGGGCTCACCGGACTGACGCTGGCGACCCTGCTCAGCCATAGCATCTCCCTGTCATTGTTTTCTCTCTGTATTGCCGCTGCGGGCATTCTTTCCGCCTCATCACTGTTCTGGATGTTACCGACCAACTTTTTGGGTGGCGTCTCTGCTGCCGCAGGCATCGCTGCGGTGAACTGTATTGCTAATCTGGCCGGGTTCTTCTCACCGTGGCTGATTGGTTCTATCACTACCGCAACCGGGTCACCGGCTTCAGGAATGTATTTTATTGCTGCCGTCCTGCTGGGTGGCGCGTTATGCGTGCTGCGCATCCGGGCAGCGGATGTTAATCGTTAATCAGGAGGTTACATGACTGACTCTCGTCACCGTTCACACGCGCTTTCACTGCAGCAACGCGCAAGCCATATTCGCCGTCATGCCCTGTTAATGGGCCAGGTTCAGGGACAGGGCTATATCGGTCAGGCACTGGGTGCCGCCGATTTGCTCGCCGTCAGTTATTTTCACGCATTGAATTACCGGGCGGATCAGCCCGAGTGGGAAGGTCGCGACCGTTTCTATCTGTCGATTGGTCATTACGCTATCGCCCTTTACGCCGCGCTGCTTGAAGCGGGCGTGATACCTGAGGAGGAAAGAGAAACCTATGGTGCCGATGAAAGCCGGCTACCGATGTCTGGCATGGCCGCCTATACCCCCGGCATGGAAATTACCGGCGGTTCACTGGGTCATGGCCTGGGTATTGCCGTCGGTGCCTGCCTGGGGCTGAAGCAGAAAGGCTCACAGGCGCGAATCTATAACCTGCTTTCAGACGGAGAGCTTAATGAAGGCTCCACCTGGGAAGCGGCAATGTCAGCTTCACACTGGCAGCTTGATAACCTGATCGCCATTATCGACGTCAACAATCAGCAGGCTGACGGCCACAGCAGTGAGATTCTCGCTTTTGAACCGATCGTGGATCGCTGGCAGGCTTTTGGCTGGTATACCCAGCGGGTCGATGGCAACGATATTGCTGCTCTGCAGGACGCCTTTGACGCTGCACGCAGCTGGCCTGAACCCCAGCCGCGCGTCATCATTTGTGATACCCGAATGGGCAAAGGTGTGCCGTTCCTGGAGAGCCGTGAGAAAACTCACTTCATTCGTGTTGACGCCGATGAGTGGGACAAAGCCCTGACCGCACTTGAGCAAGGAGTCTGAGATGAGTTCACAACCGCAAAAAAAACGTCTGACCACATCCGCCATGATCGCCTCAATTGCTGCTGAGGGTCAGCCCACGGTTTCTGCTCCTTTCGGGCATGCTCTGGTCGCTCTGGCAGAGCAGCGCTCAGATGTGGTGGGCCTCACAGCAGATTTAAGTAAATACACCGATCTGCACCTGTTCGCAGAGGCTTTTCCGCAACGCTTTTATCAGATGGGGATGGCGGAACAGTTACTCATGAGCGCCGCAGCGGGCATGTCGCGGGAAGGCTTTATGCCGTTTGTCACCACGTATGCCGTGTTTGCTTCCCGTCGCGCCTATGATTTTATCTGCATGGCCATCGCCGAAGAAAATCTGAACGTCAAAATTGCCTGCGCACTTCCTGGGCTGACGACCGGTTATGGTCCGAGTCATCAGGCGACTGACGACCTGGCTATTTTCCGGGGCATGCCGAACCTGACAATCATCGATCCCTGTGATGCTCTGGAGATTAGCCAGGTCATTCCGGCTATCGCTGAGCATCCGGGGCCTGTCTATTTACGTCTGCTACGCGGTAAGGTTCCGCTGGTGCTGGATAAATATGACTATCACTATCAGCACGGTAAGGCTCAGCGTCTGCGAAGCGGTAAGCATGCCGTAATTATCAGTAGCGGATTGATGACCATGCGGGCACTTGAAGCTGCTGAAGCGCTGGAGAAGCTGGGCATTGAGATCGGGGTGGTTCACTCTCCCATGATTAAGCCTCTGGATGAAGAGACTATCCTGAGGGAAGCGGGGGTGGCAGTGCAGGGTAATCAGCTGGTTATCACGGCAGAGAATCATTCCATTACCGGCGGGTTAGGCGAAGCTATTGCGGCGCTGTTAATGCGAAACCAGGTCACCCCGCGCTTCAAACAGATTGCCCTGCCAGATGCATTTCTTGCCGCGGGCGCATTGCCGACGCTGCATGACCGTTATGGCATCTCAACCGATGCTATGGTTAAGCAAATCGTCAACTGGCTTGAGGCCTGATTCCTCTAAAAACCGGGTCATGCCCGGTTTTCTTCTTTGTGCATCATTATCTGCCCTGTAAAATCCTCCTTCATTCCCGTCTTTTTTGCTCCCTGTACGTCGGTTTACTGATTGCAGTGGTCAGCACTCTCTGCGTCTCGGCAGACTCTTTCCATGCCGCTAACACTGCTACGGTTGACGAGATTTGTTGCCGTACGAACGGATCAGGTCGATTCACTGTAAACAGCAATTCAGGCAGTTCTCCTCTTTAGCCTGATGAGCCTGCAGGTGTTTTCTCTCAGTAAGTTGATGCTGTCATCCTCTTTGCTCAATACAGTGAATAAGGTCTTTATTGCGTGCTTCGTCAAAGCCGCCCCTTTTCATAGCTATCTTCAGAAAATAAATTTTTATCCTGAGAAAAAGTTATCCACTTTTTCTGTGGATAAGTGAGGGATATTTTCTGAGTATCTTTTTGCACACTCTTATCATTACGGGGTTGTCGGTGGGTTACGCTTCTTTTCTGATCGCATTTATTCAACCATCAAAGGCAAGAAGGGGATTTTTTGTCTTAAATGTTGGCGATTTCAGGCTGAAATTAATAACACTTTAGATGATAAATCAGTAGCTTAGGTTGAATGTTATGATGGCGTAAGAATTTACCCCGGAAGGGTATGCAGTGGAGAAATGAGCTATCTTAACCCGGCATGCAATGACGGGGGTTTTCTGAAAGAAGACTGGTCACTAATGAACCAGCAACAAAAAATCTTTCCTTGCATTATGGCGACGACTCAAAGATGACTGGCCGCGAACTGACATGTTAGCGATGGCATCATGTGACATCAGCGATTTATTGTCATCCGCGAATGAGCGGTATGAGCAGGCTTTCAGCATCGGACAAAAAGCTATCGCAGAATGGCGATTTCATGGGAATTTCGTCGAAGGCATAAGAATTAAATCATTATATATCAACGCATTAACAAAATCATGAGCGGCGAAACCCTGGCGATTTCAGCCTGAAATTCCGCCTCCAGCTACCGCTTAACTGATACCGGCCAGCAAATAGACAAAAAAAAGCCAGCCTTAATGGCTGGCTGATTTGAATATGGAGAGGTTAATGGTTGAGATACTTTTTCAGCGTCTCAGCAATAACTTTATCCAGTTCTTCCTGCAGTTCTTTTGACTGCCGGTTGAATTCATAGCTGAACATACGACCGCGTACCTTTTTACGGGCAAAGCGATCTTTATCTGCAAACGACCAGAGTGCAGTCGCCTGCGTTTTATCTTTCTCCGGCTCCTTCATCAGTGTCTGGCTGCCCTGTCGAACCAGTCGCAGAATATGATTCTTGAGCTCATCCTCGGCCAGTCCTTCGCGGGCACAGACTACATCAATCTCTCTGGAAATCGACTTAATCAGGGCTTCAACACTTTGCCCGGACTCACTCAACTTGTCAGCAGCCTGCAACAGCGCCTTATAGTCGGGATAAGTTAGCTCAGCGTGGTTTGGAAAGAGTGAGATTAATTCTGCCGGAACGCTGGCGGCCTGCAGGGCACGCGTAACCTTAGCCTGAGATAAGCCCTGGTTTTCAGCGATCTCTTTCTGCGACAAACCACCCTCTTTCAGCGTCAGCAGCCGCATACCCACTTCACGCAGATTGTGCTCGCGTGCCGTCTGAATATCCTGCGCCAGTCGGCGGGCTTCATCAGGAGTAATCGCTGCGTCAGTGATCAGCACGTCCAGGCCGGTTTTGCAGTAGAGCGCGGCGGCCCGACGGCGCGAGCCGTCGAGAATCTCAATCCGGTCATCGCGCATCACGCCAATGGCCGGGAAGAACTGCTGCAGCTTGATGGTGCGGATAATGTCGCGCAGCGAATCAGGCGTCAGGCCAGCCTGGTCGCGTCCGTTGGTTTCCATCGTGACAAACGTTTTGCTTTCCACCTCGCTGGCGGCAATACGTTCAAATCTAAACAGGGCGCGCTTGCCCGTTGCCAGAACAAAGGTCTGATTGTGCTGGCTGTCAGTCGTACCATTTTCGAGTGGAGTCTGGCTGAAGGTTCTGCCAATCGTGATTCTTTTTGCGCTCATACAAACCTCAGTTCAGGCGAATAAATTCGATACGGTCGAAGACGGCTTTTGCAAAATCCTCTGCGGCGGATCGCGCATTTTTCAGCGCTTCGCTGCTGCCGACGTAAGTCGCAGGATTAGCGGAGATAACCGTATCAAAGGATTCGCCGCAACGTTCGAAACCATCAAGGCGGGGAAGGGCAGCATCCAGCATGTCACCGCCAAAAATCTCTTTCGCCAGGCTATGGCAGAGTTTGTGGTCAGCTTTATTGGAGAGTTTGGACATGAAACCGATGTTGCCCTGCAGGCGACAGGTTGCGCCGGAGTCTTCGATAATCGCAATCAGTTCCGGCAGGCGCGTCAGGTACTTCAGCGTCGAGTGGAAATCGACCTGAGCCGGAGGCACCGGGGTCATCAGCAGGTCTGAAGCGGCAATCGCATTCTTGAGAAACGCATCCAGATGCGGGCCGCTGTCGATAAAGATAAAGTCATAATCTTTTTTCAGTTTGGCAATGACGTTGTCGTACAACACGGCATGGACATTCTGTTGCGGCAGATGCTCAGCGCAAAGCTGGTCCCAGCTTGAGGCAATAAAGGCATCATCAATTGAGGCAGGCAGTACATCCACACCCGGAATAATTGATGGAACAATAAATTCGTTTACCAGCTCATCACGGGAGACATTCTGCAGCATCGCCTGCGCCGCAGTCGCTTCAACAAGCCCTACTGAGCGCTCGTGATTCAAAAACATGGTTGCCGACGACTGCGGATCGAGGTCAATGACCAGAATGCGCAGATCTTCAAACAGCAGATGAGGATGCGCACGCAGTGCATGGGCCAGTGACACAGTAGAAACCGTTTTGGAGACACCGCCCTTAAGATTACCGACAAAAATAGTGTACGCATCGCTGTGTCGATCGCGATATTTCGGTACGCCACGATGATGATAAATATCGATAATGTTCTGAATCGACATAGCATATTTGACAGAAGAACCGGCGGCACGTTTATCAAACTGATAACCGCTCTCTTCCATCTCATTGACGGCATAATCCACACTGGCTCGGGTCAGTTTGGGCAACTTAGCTAACGCCGCTTTGGCATAGACCTGATAATACGTATTTTCATGCAGTTCCTGCTTTTGCGCCTGAATCTGGTCGGTGAGGCTCAGCAGCATGCGTTCTGATCGCTGTGCAACTTTCATCACCTGCTTGTCATCGTTAGCCATAGTTGCTCCAAACATGTAGGATTTATGACTTTATACAGAAATCCTGCACGTGAGGCAATAATTTATCCTCTCAACATGATCTGCGTTTCTATGTAATCCCTCGCGTTTTGGTGAGCTTCATCACATTATAATTTCCGTCCGGACTAATTCTGCGGTCAGAACGTGCTTAACGTTCACTGTAATCAGCAGTTCATTCACTGTAGTGAGCAAACAGGTTTAAAAATGATCAACCGAATCGGATGCACCATCTGAGCGGGTGAGCCGGACGCATGACGCTGCGCTGAGGGCGCTAAACGTTCACTGTAATCAGCAAAGCGAGAGTGCTATCCGGTGATTTATACCCAGAAAGGGAGCATGTTGGGAGTGGGATTAACGGATAATGTGGCAGGGCGGACAGGCTACTGCGCTGATTTTTACCTTCATATAACCCTGGCATTCACTGTAGTCAGTAGCCTTTAAAAGTACAACACAGGCAGAGATAACGTTCACTGTAATCAGTAACCGTGTGTTCAGCGGTTCAACCAGTGGAGTGGGGGAGACAAAACGTTCACTGTAGTCAGCATTAATCTGCTGACGAACCTTTAGCGGCTCATTAAAGCATCGGGATCAGATCAGAGAATAGGCAATCGTCAGTTCAGGAGTGATTGTGATCGGCAGTGCTGAAGGGATCGTCCACAAACGTTCACTGTAATCAGTAAATCCCGACAGGCGCGAACATTCACTATAGTCAGTAAGAGAAGGGGGATAACTCAAACATTCACTGTAGTCAGTAGAAAGCGTGCTGGCTGTTCGCCCCTGTAGCGAGCCCGTGTTGACGCTATCAGACAACAACCGTCTTAGCTCATTCCGGCAAGCCTCCTTCCGCTCAACAATGACTATTCAGCATCAGTCCCTGCACATCAGCCATCTGTTCACCGGCTTGACTACAACGTTCACTGTAGTCAGTAGATGAAGCAAAACATTGCGTCACTTATCACCCAACATTCACTGTAGTCAGCAAACCGTTCACTGTAATCAGTACGAATTCTCGCTTTAACTACACCAGACAGGCTGCATGAAAAAAGCTTTATAGAGTAACGTTCACTGTAATCAGTAATCGGGTGTTAAGGCCATCAGTGAGGCTGAATGAAGATGCGTGGCAATGTCAGTCGGCAAACATTCACTGTAATCAGTAACAGTGTCACGCCAGTCACTCCACGCGGCTAACAATATCAACCCCAGAAGAGCGCGCATGACAGGTGTGGTTGTCGGGAACAGGGCAGAATGCTGACATTCACTGTAGTCAGTAGCGTTCACTGTAATCAGCAGACGGAGCTGTTGCTAAAAGAATTCAGGACGTTCACTGTAATCAGCAAAGCGGGTATGAGTAAGTGCTAACGTATATGTATGTAAGCACACACTTACCTATAAAGCCTTATCGGATAGCGGGCCAGTTTTAATGCGGAGTGACGCAGGCTCTGACAAAGCATAGCGATTACTGATTACAGTGAACGTTACTGATTACAGTGAATAGCTGACAGATACTGATTACAGTGAAGGGATAGGGAGGCCGCGCTGTCACTCTCAGCGGAGAAAGTGACACTGCCACGCAGAATTGCTGACTACAGTGAACGCGGGAAGTTAATCCTCGAACTCGATTTCATCCAGCGAATCGATGCTCTCCAGATTACCGATACCATCGAGTTTAGGCGTACGACTGTGGATGATGAAAAAGACAGAGCGCCCACGTTTCACTTCTGAGTAATCCAGATAACCAATCTCTTTCAGCTGCTCCATCGCACGCCGCACCACATGGTTCTGCGTGGTGGTCTTGGAGCCGAGATTTAAGCGCATACGCAGGCGTGCCAGCGAGATAGGTGCGGGATTGGTCGGCAGACTCTCCAGGAAGGTGTAGAGCGCCTGTGCAGACTCTTTACGCTTGAGGCGGGAGATGGCACGGAGCTGAAGCAACACTTTGTGGTCGAAGTTGTAGAGTTCGAACAGCTTGGGATCGGCCTGAATGCGGACAATATCTTTTTCACGGTCGTAATACGCAGACTGAACAAGGTGGGTATGATACGCCTTGCCGTTGCCTTCAAAGGAGAGCGTGTTGGTTGCAATGCGGCGCAGTGAGG
>Ga0308172_1000131_pt1 | contig 141368 bp, 134 predicted proteins | sample PhyGR2_FD_202134 | JGI IMG/M metagenome (GOLD analysis project Ga0308172, IMG submission 202134) | Phyllosphere microbial communities from UC Gill Tract Community Farm, Albany, California, United States - DLSLSG.R2 | ecosystem: Host-associated > Plants > Phyllosphere > Unclassified | place... | reverse complement strand
GTGATGGAAATCACGTTGGTCGGAACGAACGCCGAAACGTCGCCAGCCTGGGTTTCGATGATCGGCAGAGCGGTCAGGGAACCGGTCTTGCCAGTGACTGCGCCGTTGGTGAACTTCTCGACGTATTCTTCCGAAACGCGCGATGCACGCTCCAGCAGACGGGAGTGGAGATAGAACACGTCGCCTGGGTACGCTTCACGTCCTGGTGGACGACGCAGCAGCAGGGAGATCTGACGGTACGCAACAGCCTGCTTGGACAGGTCATCGTAGACGATCAGGGCGTCTTCACCGCGGTCACGGAAGTACTCGCCCATGGTGCAGCCGGAGTACGGCGCCAGGAACTGCAGTGCAGCCGATTCCGAGGCGCTGGCGGCAACAACGATGGTGTTGGCCAGGGCACCGGCTTCTTCGAGCTTGCGCACGACGTTGGCGATGGTCGACTGCTTCTGGCCAACGGCCACGTATACGCAGAAGATACCGCTGTTTTTCTGGTTGATGATCGCATCGACCGCCATGGCAGTCTTACCGATCTGACGGTCACCAATGATCAGCTCACGCTGGCCACGGCCAACCGGGATCATGGCGTCGACCGACTTGTAGCCAGTCTGTACAGGCTGGTCTACCGACTTACGCCAGATCACGCCTGGAGCAACTTTCTCGACCGCGTCGGTCTCGGTGTTGTTCAGCGGACCTTTGCCGTCGATCGGGTTACCCAATGCGTCCACGACGCGACCCAGCAGTTCCTTACCAACCGGAACTTCCAGGATGCGACCGGTGCACTTGGCGCTCATGCCCTCGGCGAGGGAGGTGTACGCACCCAGTACCACCGCACCTACGGAGTCTTGCTCCAGGTTCAGTGCCATACCGTATACGCCGCCCGGGAACTCGATCATTTCGCCGTACATAGCGTCGGCCAGACCGTGGATCCGTACGATACCGTCGGAAACGCTTACGACGGTACCTTCGTTACGGGCTTGGGAGCCGACATCGAGCTTCTCGATGCGACCCTTGATGATTTCACTAATTTCGGAAGGATTGAGTTGCTGCATTGCTCTGCTGCCCCTTCAAACTCAAGATTTCAATGCTTCGGCCAGTTTCGCGATTTTGCCGCGAACAGAGCCATCGATTACCAGGTCGCCGGCGCGGATGACGACGCCGCCGATCAGGCTGGCATCCTCCGACGCGTGCAGGCGCACTTCCCGGCTGAGCCGTGCACTGAGAACCTTGGCGAGTTTGTCTTGCTGTTCTTGGTTCAACGCAAAAGCACTGGTGACTTCCACGTCCACGGATTTCTCTTGTTCTGCCTTGTACAGGTCGAACAGAGCGGCAATCTCCGGCAGAAGCAGGAGACGGTCGTTTTCCGCGGCAACATGAATGAAATTCTGTGCCGATGCATCGAACTTGTCACCGCAAACGTCAATGAATGCGGCGGCCTTTTCTGCGCTTGTCAGTCGCGGGGCCTTGAGCAGGCGCTGCATGGTGTCGTCTTCGGACACTGCAGCAGCCAGGCCGAGCATGGCTGACCAATTGGCCAGTTGCTGATGGGCCTGGGCATGCTCAAAGGCAGCCTTAGCGTAAGGTCGGGCCAACGTGGTCAGTTCTGCCATGATCGCCCTCGCTTAAATTTCAGCGGCCAGTTTGTTAACCAGCTCTGCATGCGCGTTTTGATCGATTGTGGCGCCAAGGATCTTTTCAGCACCGCCAACAGCCAGGGCACCCACTTGGGCACGCAGGGCGTCTTTGACGCTGTTCAGTTCCTGTTCGATCTCGGCCTGAGCCTGAGCCTTCACACGGTCAGCTTCGACACGAGCCTGTTCACGGGCTTCGTCTACAAGCTGAGCAGCGCGTTTCTTGCTTTGCTCAATGATTTCAGCTGCCTGTGCCTTTGCTTCACGCAGTTGCTGACCCACTTTTTCTTGGGCCAGCTCCAGGTCGCGAGCTGCGCGGTTGGCAGCGTCCAAGCCGTCTGCAATCTTCTTCTGACGCTCTTGCAGAGCAGTGATGACCGGAGGCCATACGTACTTCATGCAGAAGAGTACAAAAATCAGAAAAGCAACGGATTGGCCAATCAGGGTTGCATTAATGTTCACGCCAACACCTCGCTCGGTCTTTGTCCATCACACCAATCAACTCGTCGAAACGAGTGATTAGCCGGCGATTTGACCAACGAAGGGATTCGCGAAGGTGAAGAACAGAGCGATACCAACACCGATCATGGTGACGGCGTCGAGCAGACCGGCAACGATGAACATTTTGACCTGCAGCATCGGAACCATCTCAGGCTGACGAGCAGCGCCTTCCAGGAATTTGCCGCCCAGCAGGCCGAAACCAATGGCGGTACCCAGAGCACCCAGGCCGATCAGCAGAGCAACAGCGATAGCGGTCAGACCAACTACAGTTTCCATCTTTCCTCCCGACTTTTACGTCGTATTGGTTAGGTTTTTTAGTTTGAAGCGGTAAAACGAATCGTTTGGTACAGCATGCCCTTGCGGACTTTTTAAGCCCTCCCCCCAAACGAGCGGGGAAGGCTATCAGACACGCCAGGCGGTCTTAATGGTTATCTTCGTGAGCCATCGACAGGTAGACGATGGTAAGCATCATGAAGATGAAGGCTTGCAGGGTGATGATCAGGATGTGGAACACAGCCCACGCCCATTGCAGCACGATACCCAGGCCGCTGAGCCACAGGATGCCGGCGCCGAACATCACGGCAATCAGGATGAACACCAGTTCGCCGGCGTACATGTTGCCGAACAGTCGCAGTGCCAGCGAGATCGGCTTGGCGATCAGGGTCACGAATTCCAGCAGGAAGTTGACCGGGATCAGCAGGATCTGCAGGAAGATGTTCTTGCTGCCGAACGGGTGCAGGGTCAGCTCACCGATGAAGCCACCCAGGCCCTTGACCTTGATGCTGTAGAAGATGATCAGCGCAAACACGCAGAAAGCCATGGCCAGGGTCGCGTTCGGGTCGGTGGTCGACACGGCGCGGAACGGAATGTGCGGATCACCCGAGATCAGGATGGCCAGCTGAGGAATCCAGTCGACCGGTACCAGGTCGATGGCGTTCATCAGGAATACCCAGACGAAGATGGTCAGCGCCAGCGGCGCGATCACCGGGCTACGGCCGTGGAAGGAGTCCTTCACGCTGCCGTTGACGAAGTCCACCAGCACTTCGACGAAGTTCTGCAGGCCGCTCGGTTGACCGGAAGTCGCCTTCTTGGCCGCCATGCGGAAGATGAACAGGAAGATCAGACCCAGTGCGACGGACCAACCCAGGGTATCCACGTGGAATGCCCAGAAGCCCATAGCCTTGGCTTCTGCAGCCGAATGGGCGAAGCCCCAGCTGCCGTCTGGTAGTTGACCGTAAGTCAGGTTCTGCAAGTGGTGCTGGATATAGCCCGAAGCGGTTTCTGCTGCCATGGTTGCCTCAAACGCCCTAAGGTCTCGAAAGTCTTTTATTCATCAGCAGGGGCGCGAACCAGCTGACCAAAAGGGTCAACACGAAGACGCCGAATACTGCCAGCGGCGCCAGTGGCTTCACTCCTGCGAAGGTCAGTGCGAAAAGCACTGCCGTCAAAATCATCTTGCCTGCCTCGCCAGCGTAGAACGACTTGACGATGGCCTGCGCCGCCCGAGCTCCGCTAAAGCGAAAAGCCTTCCAGGCGAAATAAACATTGGGCAGCCAGGCAATCAGGCCTCCGCAGAGCCCTGAATATCCGCTGACCGTCCCAGCCAACTGCCACAACACCAAGGTTGCCAGCAGCAGCACGACGAATTGCGTCAGCAATACCGGAAAAACCGCCCAGCGATGGAAAGGCAACCGGTTTGGCGTGCGGATTTCCATCACAACTGCTCCCCGTGAATCGGCCCGCCAGTCAGCGATGACTTGGCATAATTTGTGCCGACAAAATGCGCGCAGAGTATAGGGGTGGATTAACCCCTATTCAACTATTCGTAGTGATTTCCGATTGCGCGCTACAACAGGAATTGTTTCAGCGAATGTGTGCGAGTACGCCCTGCAACTCATCGAGCGAGTTGTAGCGAATGACCAGTTGGCCCTTGCCTTTAGTGCCGTGGCGAATCTGTACAGCCGAGCCCAAACGCTCTGCAAGCCGCTGTTCCAGGCGTGCAATGTCCGGATCAGGTTTGCCGGGTTCTACCGGATCAGGCTTGTCGCTCAGCCACTGGCGCACCAGTGCCTCGGTCTGACGTACGGTCAGCCCACGTGCGACAACATGACGCGCCCCTTCCTCCTGGCGATTCTCCTCCAGGCCTAGCAAAGCCCGTGCGTGACCCATTTCCAGGTCTCCATGGGCGAGCATGGTCTTGATCGCCTCCGGCAATGTGATCAACCGCAACAGGTTGGCCACGGTCACCCGTGACTTGCCTACCGCATCGGCCACTTGCTGCTGGGTCAGCTCGAACTCCTGCTGCAACCGCTGCAAGGCCAGCGCCTCTTCCAGAGGGTTCAAGTCCTCGCGCTGGATGTTCTCGATAAGGGCCATGGCAATGGCCGCTTCGTCAGGGACCTCGCGGACCATGGCCGGAATGGTGTCCAGCCCAGCTTGCTGAGTCGCGCGCCAGCGCCGCTCACCGGCGATGATCTCATAGCGCTCATCGCCAACCGGCCGCACCACGATCGGTTGCATCACGCCATGGCTGCGGATCGAGTGTGCCAGTTCTTCGAGCGCCTGCGGGTCCATGTCGCGACGCGGCTGGTACTTGCCCCGTTGAATCAGCTCGACGGGCAGGTGCTGAAGCTCCTTCAGGTCGATCTTTACAGCCTGCTCTTCGAGCGCGCTCACGGTTGGACCGCTGAGCAGCGCATCCAATCCACGTCCGAGACCCCGTTTCTTGACGGCCATGCGGATTCCTTAAGTTGCTTGTGCAGTGCGGGACTGGCGGCGTTGACGACGGACCAATTCTCCCGCCAGGGCGAGGTAGGCCTGTGCGCCGCGCGATTGCTTGTCGTAGGCCAATGCCGGCATACCGAAGCTGGGTGCTTCGGCCAGGCGGATGTTTCGAGGAATGACGGTGTCGTACAACTGCGAACCGAAGTGCTCCTTGAGCTGCGCCGATACATCGTTGTTCAGGCTCAGCCGCGGATCATACATGGTTCGCAGCAACCCCTCGATCTTGAGCGCGGGGTTCAACTTGGCGGCAATGCGCTTGATGTTGTCCACAAGGTCGCTCAGCCCTTCCAGCGCGTAGTACTCGCACTGCATGGGAATGATCACGCCATCGGAAGCCACCAGGGCATTGAGCGTCAGCATCGACAGTGAAGGCGGGCAGTCGATGAGGATGAAATCGTAATTGTCGCGAATGGGCGCCAGCGCATTGCGCAGGCGGCTTTCCTTGACCTGCATCTCCAGCAGCACCACTTCGGCAGCGGTCAGGTCCCGGTTGGCCGGCAACAGCTGGAACCCGCCATGCTCGGAAAAGTGCATGGCCTGGGCCAGGTCACACTCTCCGATAAGCAGGTCGTACACAGAGTGCTCGAGCTCGTGCTTGTCCACGCCGCTGCCCATGGTGGCATTGCCCTGCGGATCGAGGTCGATCAGCAGCACACGGCGCTTGGTCGCCACCAGCGAGGCAGCGAGATTGATACAGGTGGTGGTCTTGCCCACACCACCTTTCTGGTTCGCGATTGCGAATACCTTAGCCATTGATGCGTCTGTTCCCAATCAAGCCTTGCGGCGCAGTATCAGCAGATGACGTTGGCCCTGGCAACCCGGAACGGTCAGGGCCTGCTCGCTTTCCACTGTGAAGTCTGCGGGCAATGCTACCAGTTCATCGGCAGGATGCAGCCCCTTCATTGCAAGCCACTGCGTCCCGGTGTCGCCCAGGTGGCGGGTCCAGTTGGTGAAATTCTCCATGCTGCTGAAAGCGCGGGAGATGATGCCGTCGAACGGCTGGGCCGGCGTGTACCCCTCGACCCTGCTGTGGATAACCGTGAGGTTGTCCAGCTTGAGTTCCATTTTCACCTGGGTCAGAAAGCGCGTCTTCTTGCCGTTGGCATCCAGCACGGTGATTCGTTTTTCGGGATGCAGGATAGCCATGGGCACACCGGGCATGCCTCCGCCGCTGCCAACATCCAGCCAGTTGCTGCGCTCGCTGTGGATAAACGGCATCACGCTGAGGCTGTCGAGCAGGTGACGCGAAACCATTTCGTCCGGATCCCGGACGGCGGTGAGGTTGTAGGCCTTGTTCCATTTGATCAACAGGGCCAGGTAGCCCAGCAGTTTTTCATGGTGTTCAAGGCTCAGGGGCACCCCCAACTGGCAGGCACCTGTGGACAACTCTTCGGCATGTTGCGAGGTAACCAGGGAACTCAAACGCTTTGCTCCAGCTCGCGGCCTGCGCCGCGTTTCTTCAGGTGAATGAGCAACAGGGAAATGGCCGCCGGCGTAACGCCCGGAATGCGCGAGGCTTGCCCCAGGGTTTCGGGACGGGTCTGGCTGAGTTTCCCCTGAATCTCCTTGGACAGCCCCGAAATCGTGGCGTACTCGATATCCACAGGCAGGCGCGTGTCCTCACTGGCTCGCAGGCGGGCAATTTCGTCCTGCTGACGGTCGATGTAGCCCGCATATTTGGTACGAATCTCGACCTGCTCGGCAACCTGTGGGTCGATCGACTCGCCGCCGGTAGCCGCCATAAGCCCTGCGTAGTCGATTTCAGGCCGCGCCAACAGGTTCAGCAGGCTGTACTCGTGGCTCAGTGGCGTACCGAACTTGTCCACAACGGCTTGGCCTAGATCTGTGTTGGGTCTTATCCAGGTCGATTTCAGCCGCTGCTCTTCTTTTTCGATTCCGTCGCGCTTGGTGCAGAAGGCGTCCCAGCGCTCGTCATCGATCAACCCCAGCGCTCGCCCTTTTTCAGTCAGACGCAGGTCAGCGTTGTCCTCGCGCAGGATCAACCGGTATTCGGCACGGGATGTGAACATCCGATACGGTTCTTGAGTACCCAAGGTGATCAGGTCATCGACCAGCACGCCGATATAGGCTTCATCGCGCCGCGGGCACCAGGTCTCGCGCCCCTGGGCGCGCAGTGCGGCGTTGGTCCCGGCCAACAGGCCTTGCGCACCGGCTTCTTCGTAACCGGTGGTGCCGTTGATCTGGCCAGCGAAGAAAAGCCCACCAATGACTTTGGTTTCAAGGCTGTACTTCAGGTCACGCGGATCGAAGTAGTCATATTCGATGGCATAGCCTGGGCGCACGATATGCGCGTTTTCCATGCCGCGGATCGAGCGCACCAACTCCAGCTGCACATCGAAGGGCAGCGACGTGGAGATGCCGTTGGGGTAGAGCTCATGGGTGGTCAGGCCTTCAGGCTCGATGAATACCTGATGGCTTTCCTTGTCCGCAAAGCGGTGGATCTTGTCTTCGATCGACGGGCAGTAACGTGGCCCTACCCCTTCGATGACGCCCGAGTACATGGGCGAGCGGTCAAGGTTCGAAGCGATGATGTCATGTGTGCGGGCGTTGGTGTGAGTGATGTAGCAGCTCACCTGGCGCGGATGCATGCCGGCATTGCCCATGAACGACATCACCGGGATGGGCGTGTCGCCGGGCTGCTCGGTCATGACCGAGAAATCAACGGAGCGACCGTCGATGCGAGGCGGCGTACCTGTCTTCAGACGGCCAACGCGTAGCGGCAATTCACGCATGCGATGCGCCAACGCGATGGAAGGCGGATCACCTGCGCGTCCACCCGAGTGGTTCTGCATGCCGATATGGATCAAACCGCCCAGGAAGGTGCCGGTGGTGAGCACGACAGAGTTTGCAAAGAACCGCAGCCCCATCTGGGTGACCACGCCTTTGACTTCATCCTGTTCAACGATCAGGTCGTCACACGATTGCTGAAATATCCACAGGTTGGGCTGGTTTTCCAACATCTCACGCACCACCGCCTTGTAGATGGCGCGGTCAGCCTGCGCACGCGTGGCGCGAACGGCTGGGCCTTTGCGGTTGTTCAACACGCGAAACTGAATACCACTCTTGTCGGTGGCCAGCGCCATGGCGCCGCCCAAGGCATCGATTTCCTTGACCAGATGGCTCTTGCCGATGCCACCAATGGCAGGGTTGCAACTCATGTGCCCGAGGGTTTCCACGTTGTGGGTCAGCAGCAGGGTTTTCACACCCATGCGTGCAGACGCAAGCGCAGCCTCGGTACCGGCATGGCCGCCGCCGATGACGATCACTTCAAAACGGGAAGGGAAATCCACCACGCACCTCGTGCCTGTTGTGCAAATAGAAAAGGTAAGCCGACAAGTATAGGGACATCACCCCCCTCAATGAAACCGTCTGAGCAAATTTTGATCAGGCTGTGGATGAATGGCATACAACAGAAATCAAGAAGAGAGATTTATAAAAGCTTTGTTTTTATGTTTATTCTTATGCACAGCACTATCTGTGGATAACGCCCTGAAGGCCATGTAGCACGTGCTGTACAGAGATCCTGAACCCTGTGGCTTACCCCCTCTGAGCGCTTGGGATAACGAGGAATAGCCTGTGGATTAAAGTGATGGTTACCCACAGAGCCATTTATCCTCAAGAAAAAGTGCCGCTTATCAACGGAGCTTAGCGAGGGTTTTCCACAGGGCTTAGCGGGTGCCGTTCTTAGGTTATGCCTTGCTGGAGGCTTTGTTCGGGCCAAAAAAAACCGCCTCAAAGAGGCGGTTGGCTGATGTGGGACCTGGCTTGTCTGTTACTTGCCGATGCAAAAACTCGAGAAAATCCGTCCCAACAAGTCGTCGGAACTGAAGGCTCCGGTGATTTCCCCAAGCACCTGTTGTGCCTGCCGCAGGTCCTCTGCCAGTAACTCACCTGCACCGGCAAGGGTCAGCTGCGCACGGCCATGCTCCAGGTGCTCACTGGCCTGGCGCAAGGCATCCAGGTGCCGTCTACGGGCGCTGAAGCCACTTTCGGCGGTCTGTTCATAGCCCATGCAGGCCTTGAGATGGTCGCGCAACAGCTGCAGCCCTCCCCCCTCTCCTTTGGCGCTCAGCGTGATGGTGGCTTGTCCATCTTCGCCCTGGTGCAGCGCGACAGGCTCCCCGCTCAGATCCGCTTTGTTGCGTATGAGGGTTACCCGTGCCGGATCCGGGCGCTGGTCCAGAAACTCGGGCCACAGGGCGAAGGGATCGCCGGCTTCAGGGGCCGTGGAGTCCACAACCAGCAATATCCGGTCTGCCTCACTTATCGCCCGTAGCGCGCGCTCCACACCGATCTTTTCCACATGATCATCTGTCGAACGTAGCCCGGCTGTGTCCACCACGTGAAGCGGCATACCGTCGATGTGGATATGTTCGCGCAGGGTATCCCGGGTCGTGCCGGCGATGTCCGTCACGATCGCCGCTTCACGCCCCGCCAGCTGGTTGAGCAGGCTCGACTTGCCTGCATTGGGGCGGCCAGCGATGACCACTGTCATGCCATCGCGCAGCAATGCACCTTGGCCTGCCTCACGCAGTACTGTGGATAAATGATCCCTTACGGCATCGAGCATCGACAGCACATGGCCATCGGCCAGAAAGTCGATTTCCTCCTCGGGAAAATCAATGGCGGCCTCAACGTAGATGCGCAGCGCGATCAACGCTTCGGTAAGGCTGTGGACATGTCTGGAGAATTCGCCCTGCAGCGATCGCAGTGCGTTTCGCGCTGCCTGGCTGGAGCTGGCTTCGATCAAGTCGGCGATGGCCTCAGCTTGAGCCAGGTCGAGCTTGTCATTGAGAAATGCCCGCTCGCTGAACTCACCCGGCCTGGCCAGGCGACAACCCAGTTGTACACAGCGCTGTAGCAGCATATCCAGAACGACGGGGCCGCCATGGCCTTGCAGCTCGAGTACATCTTCACCGGTGAAGGAGTGGGGCCCCGGAAAGAACAGCGCGATACCTTCGTCCAGTACCACCCCCTCCTCGTCTCGGAACGGCCCGTAATGAGCATGACGCGGTTGCAGGCTGCGACCGGTTATCCACTGGCCCGCCTTGGCAGCCAGTGGCCCTGACAACCTTACGATGCCTACACCGCCGCGGCCTTGGGCAGTTGCGATGGCGGCAATGGTTTCACGCACAGTATTCATGCTGGGGAAGCCTCTACGACAAAAACGACAGATAGCAAAAACGCCCCACGAAGGGGCGTTTTATTCACAAGCTAGCGTAGCAGCCCGTCAGGCAGCCGCTTTCTTGTTGGCAGCCTCGATGCTGCGCGTGATGTACCACTGCTGCGTGATGGACAGGCAGTTGTTCACAACCCAGTACAGCACCAGACCTGCTGGGAACCACAGGAAGAAGAAGGTGAAGATGATCGGCATCATTTTCATCACCTTGGCCTGCATCGGATCCGGCGGGGTCGGGTTCAGGCGCTGCTGAATGAACATGGTGGCGCCCATGATGATCGGCAGGATGAAGAACGGATCCTTGATCGACAGGTCGGTAATCCACAGCATCCAAGGTGCCTGACGCATCTCGACGCTTTCCAGCAGTACCCAGTAAAGGGCCAGGAATACTGGCATCTGAACCAGGATCGGCAAGCAACCGCCCAGCGGGTTGATCTTCTCTTTCTTGTACAGCTCCATCATCGCCTGGGACATCTTCTGGCGATCATCGCCGAAGCGTTCCTTGAGCGCTGCGAGCTTGGGCGAGACCGCACGCATACGTGCCATGGAACGGTAGCTGGCAGCGGACAGCGGGAAGAACAGGCCCTTGATGAGCATGGTCAGCACGATGATCGACCAGCCCCAATTACCCAGCAGGCTGTGGATATGTTGCAGGAGCCAGAAGATCGGCTGGGCGATGAACCACAGGAAGCCGTAGTCGACGGTCAGTTCCAGGCCTGGGGACAACTCCTTGAGCTTGGACTGAATCTTGGGACCGGCATACAGCATGGCGCTGGTTTCAGCCTTGCCCCCAGCAGGCACGCTGATAGCCGGGCCGGTGTAGCCGATGATGTAATTACCCTGGCTGTCCTTGCGGGTTTGCACCACGTTGTTGTCGGACTTGGCCGGGATCCATGCGGTCACAAAGTAGTGCTGAAGCCATGCTACCCAGCCGCCGGACACATTTTCTTTCAAACTACCTTTGTCGATGTCCTTCATCGAGACCTTTTTGTAAGGCTCTGAAGGTGTCCACAAGGCCGCACCCAAGTAGGTCGCGGTACCAGTGGCAGTGCTCGACGATGGATCGGAACTGGCATCGCGCTTGAGCTGGGCGAACATGTTGCCGCTCCAAGCCTGGCTGCTCTGGTTGTCGATCAGGTAGCTGACGTTCAGGTCATATTCGCCGCGCTTGAAGCTGAAGCGCTTGATGTAGTTGACCCCGTTGTCGCTGAACTTCAGGTCCACCACCAACTGGTCCTGACCATCGGCCAACTGATAACGCTTCTGATCGGCAGCGTAGAGGGGGCGACCGGTCGAGCGGGCATCTGGACCGTTGGCACCAGTCAAGCCGCTTTGCGCGAGATAGACGCGCTCTCCACCGTTGTCGAACAGTTGGAACGGAATGTCCGGATGGTCCTGACGGCGTGGATACTGCGGCAGGTTCAACTGGACGACGTCGCCACCTACCGGATCGATAGCCAGGTCCAGCACATCGGTCTTGACCCGGATCAGGTCCTTGCTGACAGCCACGGGTGCCTGATCGGCGGTGTGGGTTTCAGCAGTGGCGCTTGGCACATCGGCGCTGGCACCCGCACCGGAATCACCGGCAGGTACGCCATCGGGCAAACCAGGGTTGGTCGTGCTGGCAGCAGTATTCTGAGTCGGCAGGGCAGCCTGGCCGTAGTCCTGGTTCCATTTAAGGACCATGACGTAGGACACGATTGCCAGGGCGACGATCAGGATCGTGCGTTTAATATCCATGATTACTCGGCTATCGAAGAAGTTCGGGAGGAAGGAGCGGGTGGAACGGGGTCGAAACCGCCGTCGTTCCACGGATGACAACGCCCCAGGCGACGAACGGCTAGCCATCCACCACGCCAGAGGCCGTGGTTTTCGATGGCTTCGTAGGCGTAACAAGAGCAACTGGGGTAGAAACGGCAGTGGCTGGCCATCAGAGGACTAATGGCATAACGGTAAAACTGGATCGGAACGAGTGCCAGTTTACGCATCTTGGCTGCTTACCCCTGCGCGATCGGCGGAGACTGCTGGTGCCGGTCGGCTACGCGCCAGGCGCTTCCAGAGTTTGCCGAAGTGTTGGTGCAATTCCGGGTTTTCTATCTCACCCAATCCCTTGCGCGCGACGATCACGATATCCAATCCGGCAAGTGAATGCTGGTTCAGACGAAAGGAATCGCGCATCAAGCGCTTGAGGCGGTTGCGTTGAACGGCGAGCTTGACGCTTTTCTTGCCAATCACCAGGCCAAGGCGCGGGTGATCCAGACCGTTCTCGCGAGCAAGGATCAGCAGGTTTTTCCCTGGAACCTTGCCGGTTGGGGAGTCGAAGACCGCTTTGAAATGCCGGGGTGTAAGCAGTCGCTTTTCCCGACTGAAGTCCTGACTCACCACCTGTGCCGAAAAATCAAATGGCCAGACGCTTACGGCCTTTGGCACGACGACGCGACAGAACAGCGCGGCCGTTCTTAGTAGCCATACGGGCACGGAAACCGTGAGTGCGCGCGCGCTTGATGGTGCTTGGTTGGAAAGTACGTTTCATGGCGTGTTACCTGGGTTTGTCGACGACGGGCCGGGATGGCCCCCTTTTAAGAGACCGGCGATTCTAGAGAAAGCAAGCCCATAGGTCAATTTCCAACCAACCTTTCCTTTAGGTGTGGGATGAACGGGCGTAAGGATTGGCTAGCGGCACTGACACCTCCATGAGGCTGGGCAGCACACCACTGCTCAACATGAAAAATAAGAAAGACATATAAAAAGCTTCTCTAAAGATCTTAATACTCTTAAGTGGATAACTTTCTGTGGATAACGTGCTGAAAGCCTCATAGCCAGGGCTTCGTAGCATTTTTAAACCCTGTTCGGAAGCCGTGCTGCGACTGTTCTAGAGCTGAATTTAAGCTGTGCATAAAAGGGCTATTTATACACAGGTAGGTTATACACAGGCCAATTCACTGGGTTGTGCATAGCCCTCATGGCTAGTTATCCACAGGGTTTATGCACAGCGGATAAGTGGTGTTTCGGTCATTGAATGACAGTTCTGCCATGCATGCCGGCGTGTCCGCATGTGGATAACTGAGCGCGTGCCCGGTACAATGGCCGTTTGTTTCAGCCTTCGTGGCTTTCAAGCTCAGGGGATATCCGTGTCAGTGGAACTTTGGCAGCAGTGCGTGGAGCTTCTGCGCGATGAACTGCCTGCCCAGCAATTCAACACCTGGATCCGTCCGTTACAGGTCGAAGCCGAAGGCGACGAGTTGCGCGTCTATGCGCCTAACCGTTTCGTTCTCGATTGGGTCAATGAAAAGTACCTGGGGCGTTTGCTTGAGCTTTTGGGAGAAAAAGGCACGGGCATCGCCCCTGCGTTGTCGCTGCTGATCGGCAGCCGGCGCAGCTCTGCCCCCCGTGCGGCACCTAATGCCCCAGTGAGCGCGGCTGTGGCAGCCTCTCTGGTGCAAACGACGCCCAAGGCCCCCTCCATCACGCCGTCCGAGCCCGCTCCAGTGGCCTCGTCCGACCCCGCGCCTGCAAACGCCAACGACGTGGCCGAGCCTTCTTCGAGGGATAGCTTCGATGCCATGGCCGAACCTGCTCAGGCCCCCGCGGGTAGGACAGAGCAGCGGACGGTGCAGGTGGAAGGTGCTCTCAAGCACACCAGCTACCTGAACCGCACGTTCACGTTCGACACATTTGTAGAAGGCAAGTCGAACCAGCTGGCCCGTGCCGCCGCCTGGCAGGTTGCCGACAACCCCAAGCATGGTTATAACCCCCTGTTTCTCTATGGCGGTGTGGGCTTGGGTAAAACCCACCTTATGCATGCCGTGGGTAACCACCTGCTTAGAAAGAACCCGAATGCCAAGGTGGTGTACCTGCATTCCGAGCGCTTCGTCGCCGATATGGTCAAGGCACTTCAGCTCAATGCAATCAACGAGTTCAAGCGCTTCTACCGTTCGGTCGATGCGCTGCTCATCGATGACATTCAGTTCTTTGCGCGCAAGGAGCGTTCACAGGAAGAGTTTTTCCACACCTTCAACGCACTGCTCGAAGGTGGCCAGCAGGTGATCCTCACCTCCGATCGATATCCCAAGGAAATCGAAGGGCTCGAGGAACGTTTGAAATCGCGCTTTGGCTGGGGCCTCACGGTTGCCGTGGAGCCGCCGGAACTGGAAACGCGCGTCGCGATCCTGATGAAGAAGGCCGATCAGGCCAAGGTGGAACTGCCGCACGATGCGGCCTTCTTCATCGCTCAGCGTATTCGGTCGAACGTGCGTGAGCTGGAGGGCGCCCTGAAGCGCGTGATCGCCCATTCACACTTCATGGGGCGCGACATCACCATCGAGTTGATCCGCGAATCCCTGAAGGACCTTCTGGCACTGCAAGACAAGCTGGTGAGTGTGGATAACATCCAGCGTACGGTGGCCGAGTACTACAAGATCAAGATCTCCGATCTGTTGTCCAAACGCCGGTCCCGTTCGGTAGCTCGTCCACGTCAGGTGGCGATGGCGCTCTCCAAGGAGCTGACCAATCACAGCTTGCCAGAAATCGGCGACATGTTTGGTGGGCGCGACCACACGACCGTGCTGCATGCCTGCCGAAAGATCAATGAACTGAAAGAATCCGACGCGGATATCCGCGAGGACTACAAGAACCTGCTGCGCACGCTGACGACCTGAGGGCCGTCAGCGCAGCCATATGAAGGCAAGGGACTAGACCATGCATTTCACGATTCAACGCGAAGCCTTGCTCAAACCTCTGCAACTGGTGGCAGGTGTCGTCGAGCGCCGGCAGACGTTGCCGGTGCTTTCAAATGTTTTGCTGGTCGTTCAAGGCCAGCAACTGTCGCTGACCGGTACCGACCTTGAGGTTGAACTGGTGGGCCGCGTGCAACTGGAAGAACCTGCCGAGCCTGGCGAGATCACTGTCCCAGCACGCAAGCTGATGGACATCTGCAAAAGCCTGCCCAGTGACGTGCTGATCGACATCAAGCTCGATGAGCAAAAACTGCTGGTCAAGGCCGGGCGTAGCCGCTTCACACTGTCGACGTTGCCTGCCAATGATTTCCCGACCGTGGAAGAAGGGCCAGGCTCGCTCACGTGCAATCTGGAACAAAGCAAACTGCGTCGATTGATCGAACGCACCAGCTTCGCCATGGCCCAGCAAGACGTGCGTTACTACCTTAACGGTATGCTGCTGGAGGTGTCGCGTAATACCCTGCGTGCCGTTTCCACTGATGGCCACCGCCTGGCATTGTGCTCGATGAGTGCACCGATCGAACAGGACGACCGCCACCAGGTGATCGTGCCGCGCAAAGGTATTCTGGAGCTTGCTCGCTTGCTGACCGAGCCTGAAGGCATGGTCAGCATCGTTCTTGGGCAACACCATATCCGCGCAACGACGGGTGAGTTCACATTCACCTCCAAGCTCGTCGACGGTAAATTCCCTGATTACGAGCGTGTGCTGCCCAAAGGCGGTGACAAACTGGTGATTGGTGATCGCCAAGCTTTGCGCGAGGCGTTCAGCCGCACCGCGATCCTGTCCAACGAAAAGTACCGCGGGATTCGCTTGTTGCTCGCTGCCGGCCAGTTGAAGATCCAGGCCAACAACCCCGAGCAGGAAGAGGCTGAGGAAGAAATCAGCGTCGACTACGACGGTAGCTCGCTTGAGATCGGTTTCAACGTCAGCTACCTGCTGGATGTGCTGGGCGTCATGACCACTGAGCAGGTGCGCCTGATTTTGTCGGACTCCAACAGCAGTGCACTGCTGCAGGAGGCAGGCAATGACGACTCTTCGTACGTTGTCATGCCGATGCGGCTGTAAGCAAAGCAGGCCAAATGTCACTTAGGCGTATCATCGTCACCGGGGTGCGAAACCTGCACCCGGTGACGCTCTCCCCTTCCCCGCGTATCAACGTGCTCTATGGCGATAACGGGAGCGGCAAGACAAGCCTTCTTGAAGCTGTTCATCTACTCGGTCTGGCTAGATCCTTTCGCAGCACTCGCTTGAACCCGGTAATCCAGTACGAGCAAGCCTCTTGTACGGTATTCGGGGAGGTGCTCCTTGCCGAAGGCGGTACCTGTAACCTTGGGGTGTCTCGCGAGCGGCAGGGTGATTTCACCATCAGGATCGATGGGCAGAATGCGCGTAGCGCTGCACAACTTGCTGAATTGCTTCCATTACAGCTCATCAACCCAGACAGCTTTCGACTCCTCGAAGGCGCCCCGAAGATCAGGCGACAGTTTCTCGACTGGGGCGTGTTCCACGTGGAACCTCGCTTCATGCCCGCGTGGCAACGCCTGCAGAAGGCCCTCAGGCAGCGGAACTCATGGTTGCGGCATGGTACACTTGACCCAGCTTCGCAAGCCGCTTGGGACCGGGAGTTATGCCTGGCCAGCGCCGAAATAGATGAATACCGCCGCGAATACATCAAGGCCCTGAAGCCTGTATTCGAAAAGACTTTGAGTGAGTTGCTTGAGCTAGACGGTCTTACCCTGAGCTATTACCGAGGCTGGGACAAAGACCGGGAGCTGCAGGATGTGTTGGCTACTTCCCTCCTTCGTGACCAGCAGATGGGACACACGCAGGCGGGTCCGCAACGTGCAGATTTGCGACTTCGATTAGCTGCAAACAACGCAGCAGACATCCTGTCCCGCGGCCAGCAAAAACTGGTGGTATGCGCACTGCGGATAGCTCAAGGCCATTTGGTTGGCCAAGCACGACGCGGCCACTGCATTTATCTTGTGGATGATTTGCCGTCGGAACTCGATGAGCAACATCGCCGCGCACTATGTCGCTTGCTTGAAGAATTACGCTGCCAGGTATTCATCACCTGTGTAGATCATGAATTATTGAGGGAAGGCTGGCAGACGGAAACGCCGGTTGCTTTGTTCCACGTGGAACAAGGCCGTATCACCCAGACCCACGACCATCGGGAGTGAAGGCATGAGCGAAAATCAGACGTACGACTCCTCCAGCATCAAGGTGCTAAAAGGTTTGGATGCCGTGCGCAAGCGTCCCGGCATGTACATTGGCGACACCGATGATGGTAGCGGCCTGCACCACATGGTCTTCGAGGTGGTCGACAACTCCATCGACGAAGCCCTGGCCGGCCACTGCGACGACATCACAGTAATTATTCACCCTGATGAATCCATCAGCGTGCGTGACAACGGCCGTGGCATTCCGGTCGACGTGCATAAAGAAGAAGGCGTTTCGGCAGCAGAAGTCATCATGACTGTGCTGCACGCAGGCGGTAAGTTCGATGACAACTCCTACAAGGTATCCGGTGGATTGCACGGGGTAGGCGTTTCGGTCGTCAACGCGTTGTCCGAGCAACTGATACTGACGGTGCGTCGCAGCGGCAAGATCTGGGAACAGACGTACGTCCACGGTGTGCCTCAGGCGCCGATGGCCATCGTCGGTGAAAGTGAGACGACCGGTACTCACATTCACTTCAAGCCGTCCGCAGAGACATTCAAGAATATTCACTTCAGCTGGGACATCCTGGCCAAGCGTATTCGTGAGCTGTCTTTCCTGAACTCGGGCGTCGGCATTCTGCTGAAAGACGAGCGCAGTGGTAAGGAAGAGTTCTTCAAGTACGAAGGCGGTCTGCGGGCATTCGTCGAATACCTGAATACCAACAAGACGCCGGTGAACGCCCAGGTGTTCCACTTCAGCGTACAGCGCGAAGACGGTGTGGGTGTAGAAGTTGCTCTCCAGTGGAACGACAGCTTCAACGAGAACCTGCTGTGCTTTACCAACAACATCCCGCAGCGCGATGGCGGTACGCACCTGGTGGGTTTCCGTTCGTCTTTGACGCGCAGCCTGAACAGCTACATCGAGCAGGAAGGCCTGGCTAAGAAGAACAAGGTTTCCACCACTGGGGACGACGCACGCGAAGGCCTGACTGCGATCATTTCGGTCAAGGTGCCCGACCCCAAGTTCAGCTCGCAGACTAAAGACAAGCTGGTATCGTCGGAAGTAAAAACCGCTGTCGAGCAGGAGATGAACAAGTACTTCTCTGACTTCCTGCTGGAGAACCCGAACGAAGCCAAGGCTGTCGTCGGCAAGATGATCGATGCTGCGCGCGCCCGTGAAGCTGCACGCAAAGCGCGTGAGATGACTCGCCGTAAAGGCGCACTGGATATTGCGGGCTTGCCAGGCAAGCTGGCTGACTGCCAGGAGAAGGACCCTGCCTTGTCTGAACTCTACCTGGTGGAGGGTGACTCTGCAGGCGGCTCTGCGAAACAGGGGCGTAACCGTCGGACCCAGGCCATCTTGCCACTCAAAGGCAAGATCCTGAACGTAGAGAAAGCTCGGTTCGACAAGATGATTTCGTCCCAGGAAGTCGGGACTTTGATCACCGCGCTGGGCTGCGGCATTGGCCGGGAAGAGTACAACATCGAAAAGCTGCGGTATCACAACATCATCATCATGACCGATGCTGACGTTGACGGTTCGCACATTCGTACGTTGCTGCTGACCTTCTTCTTCCGTCAGTTGCCAGAGCTGGTCGAGCGCGGCTACATCTACATTGCTCAGCCACCGTTGTACAAGGTCAAGCGCGGCAAGCAAGAGCAGTACATCAAGGACGATGAGGCCATGGAAGAGTACATGACCCAATCGGCCCTGGAAGACGCCAGCCTGCACCTGGACGAATCCGCGCCGCCGGTATCCGGCGTGCAACTGGAAGCCCTGGTCAACGAGTTCCGCGGTGTGATGAAGACCCTCAAGCGTCTGTCGCGCCTGTACCCGCAGGAGCTCACCGAGCATTTCATCTACCTGCCTGAAGTCACTCTCGAGCAGCTGGGTGATCATGCGGTGATGGAAGCCTGGAAGAACCAGTTGCATGAGCGCCTGAATTCGACCCAGAAATCGGGCCTGGTCTACAAGGCCAGCCTGCGTGAAGACAAGGAACGTAATGTATGGCTGCCTGAGGTGGAAATCACCTCCCACGGGCTTGCCAGCTACATCACGTTCAACCGTGACTTCTTCGGCAGCAACGACTACCGCACCGTGGTCAACGTGGGTGCCAAGCTGTCCAGCCTGTTGGGTGAAGGCGCTTATGTGCAACGTGGTGAGCGTCGCAAGGCCATCGTCGAGTTCAAGGAGGGCTTGGACTGGTTGATGAACGAGACCACCAAGCGCCATACCATCCAGCGCTATAAAGGGCTGGGTGAGATGAACCCGGATCAGTTGTGGGAAACCACCATGGACCCAACTGTGCGCCGTATGCTGAAGGTCACCATCGAAGATGCAATCGCGGCTGACCAGATCTTCAACACCCTGATGGGTGACGCCGTTGAACCGCGCCGTGACTTTATCGAAAGCAATGCATTGTCGGTGTCCAACCTGGACTTCTGATCAGCCTTGACCGTTGCACGACCGGGCAGCTTCGAAATTCGAGCCTAACCGGTCATCATCAAGCCCGCGCTAGCGGGCTTTTTCATTTCCAATCTCCGGGTAGGCACGCTCACCCCGCATTAGCTCAAGGGTGTAATTCAGAACGGACTTGCAGTGGGTCATACGCCTCGACCTTGAGTGCTTCAAGTTTTAAAAGCAGCCAATCGCTGACATGATTCTGCAAGGGTGACGTGCGACGAGGGTAAGCAGTGGCCCAGATCGAGCTTGTGCGTAGGGGATCAATGGTCCTCGGCAATGCCCGCCGCTTTCAAACGCCGATACAACGTACGTTCGCTGATACCCAAGTGCTTGGCCAGCTCACTGCGCGACCCCCTGAACTGACTAAGCACCTGAAGGAGATCTACTGGCCGACTTCCGTGGGCGCGCACTTGGGCAGGGAGCGACACCACGTCTTCGGGCAAGTGTTCTGGCTGAATGACGCCTTCATCGGCAAACAGCCGTGCCCGCTCCAGGATGTTGCGTAACTCGCGGATGTTCCCCGGAAACGGATACGTCATCAGTCGATCGAGAGCAGCATTACCGAGTGTGGGCGCGCTGGGCCCTGCGATTCTTTTCAGCAGGCTTTGGACCAGCAGAGGCAGATCCTCGATACGCTCGCGCAGTGCAGGCATCCGGATAGGGAACCCACTGATCCGGTAGTACAGGTCCTCCCTGAACGTGCCGTCGGCCACCATCTGCCTCAAGGGTTTATGGGTTGCCGACACCAGGCGGAAATCCGAATGCACGGTGCGCAGGCTGCCAACAGGCCGGAAGCTGCCGGTTTCGATCAAGCGCAGCAGCTTGACCTGCATGGCCAAGGGCACTTCACCGATCTCGTCCAGGAACAGCGTGCCGCCGTGGGCAGCTTCTGCCAGGCCGGTCTTGCGCTGGTGAGCACCGGTGAATGCACCCTTCTCGTAACCGAACAGTTCGCTCTCGAAAAGCGCCTCCGTCAGGCTGGTGCAATCGACCACGACCAAGGGGCCATCGGCCTTGGGGCTGCCCATGTGCAACGCCCGCGCGAACAGTTCCTTGCCCGTGCCGGACTCACCCTGGAGCAGGACAGGGATGTCAGCCGGCGCCGCACGTTGCAAGCTGGCCAATGCCGCCGTGAATGCAGGTGCCTGGCCAACGAGCCCTTGCTCTTGCGGCTGGGCAGATGCGATGACGATACGGGTGAGCCGTTCGACGAAAGCAATCACCCTGCCCTGCTCATCCAGGATCGGCCGAAGTTCGACATCCACATGTTCCGGTCCGCGAGGGGTGTGATGCACATGCAGCACGCGCTCGGGCACCTTGCTGGACCAGGCCTTGCGCATCGGGCAGTCCTCGCCGGCCTGGTCGCAGGGAACGTGGTAATGGTGTGAGACCTTGTGACATTTCTGCCCAAGCGGCGCCTGCTGGTCCTGACCGAACTGACGTCGATAAGCGGCGTTGGCGGCCAGAATGTTGTAGTCGGTGTCCAGCACGATGGCGGGCAGGACGTCGTGCTCCAGAAAAGACACCAAGGCAAGCACTGAGGGGTGAGGTTCGGACATGACGGCACCAGTCGGATAACGTGTTCGAGGGTAGCAAGGACTGCCAGCCGCTGCCATCGACTGACACCGCACTGCCACTCTTCACTGCCAACGAAGCGGCCATCTGCCCATGACCCGCCAATCCAGGGCCCCAGGCAGGCATCTGTGCGGTGGCATGTATCTTGATGGGGGTAGATGTGGCGCCCCTGAAACCGTGCAGCAAACGGGGCTAGCCGAATGGGAGACTTGAATGATCATTGGCAAAAACCTTCACGTGGAAGCGTTCTTCGACAGCGCCACCTCAACCATCAGCTATCTGGTCATGGATGGCGAAACGCGCGCTTGCGCCTTGATCGACAGCGTTCTGGATTACGACCCGAAGGCCGGGCGCGTGACGACGTCCTCTGCGGACTGCCTGATCGAACGTGTGAAAGCGCTTGGTGCTCAGGTGCAATGGATACTGGAAACCCATGTGCATGCAGATCACCTGTCCGCTGCTGCCTATCTCAAAGACACGCTGGGGGGGCGTATTGCAATTGGAGCTTGCATCACCCAGGTCCAGAAAGTCTTCGGCAGCTTGTTCAACGCTGAACCTGGCTTCGCCCGTGATGGTAGCCAGTTCGACGTGCTGTTCGACGATGAAGAAATTTTCCACATAGGCAATCTGCAGGCTAAAGCCCTGCATACCCCTGGGCATACGCCTGCCTGCATGAGCTATCTCATCGAGCATGAAGGCCAGGCGGCAGTCTTCGTCGGCGACACGTTGTTCATGCCGGACTACGGGACTGCGCGATGCGACTTCCCTGGTGCCGATGCCCGGACCCTGTACCGCTCGATTCATCGCCTCCTGGCGCTAGGGGATGGCACCCGGCTGTTCATGTGTCACGACTACCTGCCCGAAGGGCGCGAGCTGCGCTACATGACCACCGTGGCCGAGCAGCGCACTCAGAACATTCACATCCATGAAGGTATCGACGAAGACAGCTTCGTGGCCATGCGCGAAGCGCGTGATCGAACGCTGGACATGCCTGTCCTGATCCTGCCCGCCGTCCAGGTGAACATGCGCAGTGGCCAGTTCCCAGCCCCTGAGGCCAATGGGGTGCGCTACCTGAAGATTCCCCTCAATACGTTGTAGTCAGGCACATCCCATAATCAGACAGTCAGGATCGACCATGCCCGCCGTGCCCTCCTCCGTTCCAGCGTTTCATCACCAAGTCATCATCATAGGCGCCGGTGCTGCCGGCATTGCTACGGCGTCCAGCCTCCTCCAGCGCGACCCCTCGCTGGACATCGCCCTGATAGACCCCGCCGAGGTTCATTACTACCAACCCGGCTGGACCATGGTCGGTGCCGGGGTCTTCGATGCCCCGAGCACGGCTCGGCCGATGTCGTCGGTCATCCCCCGCGCGGTGCGCTGGATCAAGTCACAGGTGCAAGGGTTCGATGCACAGTGTCGCAAGGTCCTGCTGGCAGATGGCAGGGCCTTTACCTTTGAACAGCTGGTGGTCTGCCCTGGGCTGAAGCTGGATTGGGCGGGCATCGAGGGGCTGGCAGACACCCTGGGCGAGAATGGCGTCACGTCCAATTACCGCTACGACCTGGCGCCCTATACCTGGGAGCTGGTGCAGGGCCTCAAGCAAGGCCGCGCCGTGTTCTGCCAGCCGCCCATGCCCATCAAATGCGCTGGCGCCCCGCAAAAAGCGCTGTACCTGTCCTGCGACCACTGGCTGCGCCAGGGCCGGCTGGGCGCCGTGCAAGCCAGCTTTTTCAATGCCGGCAATGCCTTGTTCGGGGTGCCCGCCTACGTGCCCGCCTTGATGGCTTACATCGACAAGTACTCGGTAGACCTCAACTTCGGCCATCGGCTGATCGCCGTGGATGGACCAAACCAGCAGGCTGTGTTCGCCCATACGCTTGCGGATGGCACCCAGCACCTTCGCACCGAGCCGTTCGACATGCTGCATGTGGTACCGCCACAGGTCGCCCCCGACTTCATTCGCCACAGCTGCCTCGCCGATGGCGCTGGTTGGGTGGATGTGGACCCCTCTACCCTGCGCCATCGTGTCTTCGCCCATGTGCACGCGCTTGGGGACGTGATCAATGCCAGCAACGCGAAGACGGCTGCCGCTGCACGCAAACAAGCGCCGGTGGTGGCAAACAATGTATTGGTGGCACTGGGTCGACGCACGGGCCTGGCGCACTATGATGGCTACGGCTCCTGTCCGCTGACCGTCGAGCGCGGCAAGATCGTGCTGGCCGAATTTGGCTATGGTGGCGCGCTCAAGCCGAGCTTCCCTCAGTGGCTCCTCGACGGCCGCAAACCCACCCGCTTGGCCTGGCTGCTCAAAGCTCGTCTGCTGCCGCCCTTGTATTGGCAAGGCATGCTCAAGGGCCGTGAGTGGCTGGCCAAGCCGGTTGCAAGAACGACCGAGGCAGCCCAGTGATCGATCAGACGTGGCTCAGCACAGGGCTGGGCACGATCATCGGCGCGGTCTTGGCGCTGACAGGTGCCGGCGGTGGCATCCTTGCGGTTCCGTTGCTGGTGTTTGGCCTGGGGCTTTCGATGGCGCAGGCTGCCCCGATCGGTTTGCTGGCTGTGGGGCTGTCGGCGGCGGTTGGTGCCGGCTTGGGCTTGCGCCAGGGCGTGGTGCGCTACCGTGCGGCCCTGTTCATCGCTGCGGTGGGTATCGTGTTTACGCCGCTGGGGCTGATGCTTGCGCATCGTTTGCCCAACGCACCGCTTCAGCTGATGTTTGCAGGCATCCTGATCTACGCGTGCGTGCGCACCTGGTTGAAGGCCCGTCAGCAATTGAGCGGCGCAAACCCAGGTGCACATCGCTTCATCGAGCCCTGTGTACTCAACCCCCTGCAGGGTCGTTTACGCTGGACGCTTCCGTGCGCGCGGGCGCTCGCCGGCACCGGGGCGTTGTCGGGGCTGCTGTCAGGCCTGCTGGGCGTGGGCGGCGGCTTCGTCATCGTCCCTGCCCTGCGGCGCTACACCAACTTGCGTATGGGCAGTATCGTCTCTACCTCCCTGGCAGTCATCGCGCTGGTTGCCTTGGGCAGTGTTGCCACCGCCACCTTTGCAGGGAGCATGCGCTGGCAGGTGGGTGCGCCGTTTGCGCTGGGTGCGGTACTGGGCTTGCTGGTGGCCCGACCACTGGCGGCAAGGCTGGAGGGCCCGCGGCTGCAACAACTGTTCGCCATCGCAGGGTGGGCCGCGGCGGCATTGCTGATCAGCAAAGCGCTAGGGCGCTAGCAGCGCATCCTGCTCGGCAGCACACAGGTTCAGCAGGTAATCCCATACCACGCGCAGGCGTACGGATTTATGCAGTTCGCGCCGCGTGCAGATCCAGTAACTGCGCTGGATGGTTTCCCCTGGCAGCACCCGCACCAGCGTCGGGTCATGCCGCGCCATGTAGTTGGGTAGCACGGCGATACCCAACCCTGCACGCGCCGCCGCTTGCTGGGCTATCACGCTGGTACTGCGAAACACCACGTTCGGCGATCGGCAGAAGCTGTTGAGAAACAGCAGCTCCTGACTGAACAGCAAGTCGTCCACGTAGCCAATCCAACTGTGGCGCGCCAGGTCTTCGCGGTTGCGCAGGGGCGCGGCACGCTCCAGGTACGCTGCGCTGGCATAGAGGGCCAGCCGGTAGTCGGTGAGCTTGCGGGTGATCAGCAAGTCTGCACTTGGCCTTTCCAGGTGAATGCTGATTTCCGCTTCACGGTTGAGGATGCTGACAAAACGCGGCACCGCAACCAACTCCACTTCCAGGCCGGGGTAGCGCTCGAACAACTCATTCATCCGTGGCGTGAAGAACATGATGCCGATCCCCTCGGTCACGCCGAGGCGGATCTTGCCAAGCGGCGTGATGGCTTGGGTGATTTCCTCCTGCGCCAGCAAGGCGGTGTTCTCCATGGCTTCGGCATGTTTGAGCAGCGCCTGTCCGGAAGGCGTCAGCTCATACCCTTGGGCATGCTGGACGAACAACGCAGTGCCCAGGCTCTGCTCGATACGCTCGATGTGGCGCGCAACGGTGCTGTGGGTCGTCTCCAGACGCTTGGCAGCCGTCAACAAGCGCCCGCTGCGCTGCAGCTCCAGGAAAAACCGCAAATCATTCCAATCGAACATGCTGGTCCCTGCATATCTGTATCGAACACCCCGGTAAGAGGCGCCGACGCTCCGAGAGGCATCGCTGTGCTTAAACGCACAACGGGTGCGCGAAATCGCGTGTTTCTTCCGCGAAATTACTCACTAAGCTGATTGGGGACAAGAACAAAAACAGGCCCTGAGGTCCTCTATGTCATCAGTCGATTCTGCCTACGACTATGTGATCGTGGGCGCCGGCCCCGCTGGCTGCTTGCTGGCGAACCGGTTGTCTGCCGACCCGTCATGCCGGGTACTGCTGCTCGAAGCCGGTGGGCGGGACAACTATCCCTGGATACACGTGCCGGTGGGCTACCTGTACTGCATTGGTAACCCCCGCACGGACTGGTGCTTCAAGACCGAGGCGCAGCCTGGACTGCAAGGTCGGTCGCTGGGCTACCCCCGTGGCAAGGTCCTGGGCGGGTGCTCCTCCATCAACGGCATGATCTACATGCGTGGCCAGGCAGCTGACTACGATCACTGGGCTAGCCTAGGCAACCGAGGCTGGGCCTGGAAAGACGTGTTGCCGCTGTTCAAGCAAAGCGAAAGCCACCATGGCGGTGCCAGCGAATACCATGGTGCCAGCGGTGAATGGCGTGTAGAGCGCCAGCGCTACAGCTGGCCGATCCTCGACGCCTTCCGCGATGCAGCCGAGCAGGCGGGTGTTGCCAAAATCGATGACTTCAACACCGGCGACAACGCAGGCTGTGGATATTTTCAGGTCAACCAGCGTAGCGGTGTTCGCTGGAACGCATCCAAAGCGTTTCTGCGCCCCATCAAGCACCGCGCCAATCTGACTGTTCTGACCGATGTGCAGGTGGATCAAGTGCTGCTAGGCAACACGCGCGCCCGCGCTGTCAAAACCCGTTGGCAGGGCCGCTGGCACGAGTTCTCGGCGCGACGAGAGATTGTGCTATGCGCAGGTGCAGTAGGCTCACCCGGCATCCTGCAACGCTCGGGCATCGGTCCGCAGCAGTTGCTGGAGGACTTGGGTATCGGGGTGCGCCATGCCATGCCGGGTGTAGGCAGCAATCTGCAGGATCACTTGCAGCTACGGCTGATCTACCAGATCGGCAACGCACGTACCCTCAACCAGATGGCCAATAGCCTGTGGGGCAAGATGGGCATGGGCCTGCGCTACCTGTACGACCGCAGCGGTCCGCTGGCCATGGCGCCAAGCCAGCTGGGCGCTTTCGTGCGTTCGAACCCCGACCAGGCCACTGCGAACTTGCAGTACCACGTGCAGCCTCTGTCCCTGGACCGTTTTGGCGAGCCGTTGCATCCGTTTCCAGCCTTCACGGCTTCTGTGTGCAACTTGCGGCCACTGAGCCGCGGGCGTATCGATATTCGCAGTGCAGACATGCACAGCGCGCCGCTCATCGACCCCAACTACCTCAGCGACCCCCAGGACCTGCGTGTCGCCGCCGACGCTATCCGTCTCACCCGGCGCATCGTGCAGGCCCCTGCCCTGGCAGCCTTTGCGCCCGAAGAATATCTGCCTGGGCCTGCCCTACAGACTGAAGAACAGCTGCACGAAGCGGCGGCCAAGATAGGCACGACGATTTTCCATCCCGTAGGGACATGCCGCATGGGCAATGGCCCCATGGATGTGGTCGATGACCAGCTTCGTGTCCATGGCATCCCCGGCCTTCGTGTGGCAGACGCATCGATCATGCCCCAGATAACGTCGGGCAATACCTGTTCACCTACCCTGATGATCGCTGAAAAGGCGGCGCAGCTTATTTTGAAAGGAGCAGCCACAACGACCTTCCTCAACCAGGATGCACTACCAACACCCTGAAGGGGTGTGCAATACGGCAGCGCGTAGTCGGACGCTGTCGGCAGTGGAACAACAAGAATAATCACTGTGGCCTGCGGGCCGAGGACAGCAACGATGTCGGATTACATCCAAGAGCAGGATGCGGCCGCCAGCCGCCCCAGTCGTCGTGAAGAGCGCAAGATCATTTTCGCGTCATCGCTCGGTACGGTTTTCGAGTGGTACGACTTTTTCCTCTACGGCGCCCTGGCTGCCGTCATCAGCAAGCAGTTCTTCGCGGGCGTCAACGACACCACCGCGTTCATCTTCGCACTGATGGCGTTTGCCGCCGGCTTCCTGGTGCGACCGTTTGGCGCCCTGGTCTTCGGCCGCTTGGGGGACATGATCGGGCGCAAGTACACCTTTCTCATCACCATCGTGCTGATGGGGCTGTCCACGTTCGCCGTTGGCCTTCTGCCCACCTATGCCAGCATTGGCATCGCGGCGCCGATCATCCTGGTCGTGTTGCGCATGCTGCAAGGCCTGGCGCTGGGCGGTGAGTACGGCGGTGCAGCCACCTACGTGGCCGAACATGCGCCACCTGGCAAGCGGGGCTTCCATACTGGGTTCATCCAGTCCACCGCCACCTTGGGACTGTTGCTGTCATTGCTGGTGGTACTGGGCAGCCGTTATGTAAGTGGCGATCAGTTCGAAACCTGGGGCTGGCGCCTGCCGTTTCTGCTGTCCATCGTGCTGCTGGGGATCTCGACCTGGATTCGAATGAGCATGCACGAGTCCCCGGCCTTCGTGAAAATGAAGGCACAGGGCAAGATCAGCAAATCGCCGATTCGTGAGTCGTTTACGTCCTGGCCCAACCTGAAGGTCGTGCTCACTGCGCTGTTCAGTATCAATGCGGGCCAGGCTGTCACCTTCTATACGGCACAGTTCTACGTGCTGTTCTTCATGACCCAGATGTTGAAGATGGACCCGGCCCAGGCCAACACCTTGCTGATCATCAGCGTCGTGATCGGCGCGCCGTTTTTCGTGTTCTTTGGCTGGCTGTCCGATCGGATCGGGCGCAAACCGATATTGATGCTGGGCCTGCTGTTGGCCACGGTGCTCTACTTCCCGTTGTTCAAGGCCCTTAGCTTCTACGCCAACCCGCAGATCGACACCGCCAGCCGCCAGGCCCCCATCGTCGTGACCGCTGACCCGAAAGGCTGCACCTTCCAGTTCGACCCTGTGGGCAAGGCGCGCTTTGATAGCCCCTGCGACAAAGTAAAGACCTTCCTGGTCAAGCAAGGCTTGCCCTATAGCTCGGTAAGCGTTGACGGCAGCGAAGTGGTCGTGAGCATCGGCGACAAGACCATCAATGGCTATGACGAGGCGGCCATGCGCGCGGCGGTCGAGCAGGCAGGGTACCCCGCCAAGGCTGACCCGGCCCAAGTCAACAGCGTGATGGTGGTGGTGTTGATCGTGGCCATGATCCTGATCGCCACGATGACCTACGGACCGCTGGCTGCCGTGATGGTCGAGCTGTTCCCTACGCGTATCCGGTACACCTCCATGTCCTTGCCGTATCACATCGGTAATGGCTGGTTCGGCGGTTTCCTGCCCACGGTATCGTTCGCCCTGGTGGTTTACACCGGCGATATCTTTTACGGGTTGTGGTACCCGGTACTGGTCACGGGCATCAGCCTGATAGTGGGCATCTTCTGTCTCAAAGAGACCAAGGACGTGGATATCGACAAGGTGTGATTCGCTGAACCACCCCCACAAAAAAACCGGCTCTAAAAGCCGGTTTTTTTATGCCGTGAAAAAACTTATGCACGTTTTTAGGAAAAATCAACAAAGATTAAATATGTAGCTAATTCATAGGGTTAGCTTATTTTTGCAACAGCTAATCCATAATTTGCTCACATGTTATCCACAAGCCGCTCAGGCCTCGGCTTGCGTGCTTTCTTCGACCTGCGCAAGCGAGCCCAGGGCCCGTTGGGTGGCTTCGTTCCAGGCCTGGGCGCGGTCATTGAGCTCGGCAATGGCGCGAGGGCCTGTGCCGTTGGCGTACATGGGTTCGCCGATCACCACTTCGATGGTGCCAGCGTGCTTGCCCCACCCATTCTTCGGCCAGTACTTGCCGGCATTATGGGCAATGGGCAACACCGGGAGCCCAGCGTTTACCGCCAGCGCCGTCCCGCCCCGGGAGAACTTGCCCACCGTGCCAAAGGGTACGCGTGTGCCCTCCGGGAAGATCAGAACCCAGGTTTTCTGCTTGAGCAGTTCATCGCCTTTCTTGGCCACTTGGCGCAATGCTTCCTTGGGGTTGTCGCGGTCGATGGCAATGGGACGCAGCATGGCCATGGCCCAGCCGAAGAACGGCACATACAGCAGCTCACGCTTGAGCACCTGGCTGAGCGGAGAGAAATACTGAGACAGGAAAAATGTCTCCCAGGTGCTCTGGTGATTCGACAAAATCACACAGGGCTCGGCTGGCACGTTTTCAGCGCCGGTAATCTTGTAATCGATGCCTACGATGACGCGTGCCAGGAAAATAGCGCAGCGGCACCAGTACACATTGATGAATTTGTAGCGCTTGGGGAACGACAGAAACGGCGCAATGAAGAAGCTCAGCGAGCACCAGAGCAGCGAACTGGTACCCAGCAGCAGGTAAAAAAGAAAGACTCTGATCGCCTGCAGGATCGACATAGTGGTTTGTACCATTGCGGGACCTGCCCGCTTTTAGAAAAGTGCGCCCAAGGGCGCACCGTTTAGATAAGTGCCCTGGCGATGGCAGCCAGATCGTCATAAATCAGGGTTGAAGCCGGAACGCCCTTCTCAAGGGTACGTTCGCCTTTGCCTGTCTTTACCAGAACAGGTTGTGCATCGACGGCCAGCGCAGCCTGTAGGTCACTTTGGCTATCGCCCACGAACCAGATGCCCTTAAGGCTTGCCTGGTAGTGCTCGGCGATGGCCCGCAACAGGCCCGGCTTGGGCTTGCGGCAATCGCAGCCTTCATCGGGGCCATGCGGGCAATATACGATATGCCCCACCTCACCGCCCTGCTCGGCCACCAGCATGCGCAAGCGCGCATGCATGGCCTCAAGGGTCGCGAGCGGGTAATAGCCACGGGCGATACCGGACTGGTTGGTGGCCACGGCCACCGTCCAGCCCGCTTTGCTCAACTGCGCGATCGCCTCGATGGCGCCAGGGATGGGCACCCATTCATCCAGCGACTTGATGTAGGCGTCGGAGTCCTGGTTGATGACCCCGTCACGATCGAGAATCAGCAGTTTCAAGGCTTACCCCAGCAACGAAATGTCGGCCACGCCCAGGAACAGCCCACGCAGACGGCTGAGCAGGGCATATCGGTTGGCACGTACCTTGGCGTCCTCGGCATTGACCATCACAGCCTCGAAGAAGGCATCGACCGGATCACGCAGGGCGGCAAGGCGCGCCAGCGACTCGCTGTACTGACGTGCAGCAGCCATCGGTTGCACAGCCTGATCGGCTTGCTGGATGGCCGAGTACAGCGAGAACTCGTTGGCATTGTCGAAGTACTTGGGCTCGACCTGTTCGGCGATGGCGCCTTCTGCCTTGCTCAACAGGTTCGACACGCGCTTGTTGACGGCGGCCAGTGCCTCGGCTTCGGGCAGCTTGCGGAAGGCCTGGACCGCCTGGACGCGCTGATCGAAGTCCAGTGCGGAACCTGGCTGAAGCGCGCGAACCGAGAGGTAAGTGGCGACGTCGATGCCTTCGTCTTCGTAACGGGCACGCAGCCTGTCGAAGATGAACTCCAGCACCTGGTCAGCCAACCCGGCAGCCTTGACCTTGGCCCCGTACTGCTTGACCGCGAACTGCACGGCACCGGTCAGGTCCAGGTCCAGCTGCTTCTCGATCAGGATGCGCAGCACGCCCAGTGCGGCGCGGCGCAGGGCGTACGGGTCCTTGCTGCCGGTGGGCAGCATGCCGATGCCGAAGATGCCCACCAGGGTATCGAGCTTGTCGGCGATGGCGACGGCAGCACCGGTCAGGGTCTGAGGCAATTCGGCGCCTGCACCGCGCGGCATGTATTGCTCGTTCAGCGCCAGCGCCACATCCTGCGGTTCGTCGTCGTTGAGCGCGTAGTAGTAGCCAGCGACGCCTTGCATCTCTGGGAACTCACCGACCATTTCCGTAGCCAGGTCGCACTTGGACAGCAAGCCGGCCCGCGCGGCCCGTTGCGCATCGCCGCCAATCAGGGGCGCAATGAACGCTGCCAGTTTCGATACCCGCTCGGCCTTGTCATAGACCGTACCCAGCTGGGCCTGGAACACCACGTTCTTCAAGCGCTCGTTGAAGGTTTCCAGCGGTTGCTTCTTGTCCTGCTTGAAGAAGAACTCGGCGTCGGTCAGGCGTGGACGCACGACCTTTTCGTTACCCTGCACGATCTGCTTGGGGTCGCGGCTCTCGACGTTGGCCACGGTGATGAAGCGCGGCAGCAACTTGCCTTCGCTGTCGAGCAGGCAGAAGTACTTCTGGTTGTCCTGCATGGTGGTGATCAAGGCTTCTTGCGGCACCTCCAGGAAACGCTCTTCGAACGAGCACACCAGCGGTACCGGCCACTCCACCAGCGCGGTCACTTCGTCCAGCAACGCGGGTGGCACGATGGCGGTGCCTTCCTGCTGCATGGCCAGCTCGGCGGTACGTTTGGCGATCAGGTCGCGACGCTCGCTGAAATCGGCCAGCACATAGGCCTTGCGCATGTCCTCGACATAGTTGGCCGGGGCGCTGATGGTGACGCTTTCCGGATGGTGGAAGCGGTGCCCGCGCGATTGGCGGCCGGCCTTCTGGGACAAGAGGGTGCAGTCGACCACCTGATCGCCCAGCAGCATCACCAGCCATTGGGTCGGACGCACGAACTCTTCACGGCTTGCCGCCCAGCGCATGCGTTTAGGGATAGGCAGGTCGTTGAGCGAGTCTTCGACGATGGTCGGCAGCAGGCCCGCGGTCGCTTTGCCGGGGATGTGCTGGGAGAAGCGCAGCTTGGGGCCGCTACGGTCGATGTCGGCCAGCTCCACACCGCACTTCTTGGCAAAGCCCAGTGCAGCCTGGGTCGGCTCGCCTTCTGCGTTGAAGGCCGCCTGCAGGGGCGGGCCGTCGATGTTGATGCTGCGGTCAGGCTGCTGCACATCGAGTTGGCGGATCAGCACGGCCAGGCGGCGCGGCGCGGCGTAGACCGATTTGCCGGTGTAGTTCAGGCCTGCAGCTTGCAGGCCTTTTTCGATGCCGGCCAGGAACGCGTCGCCCAGGGTCGCAAGGGCCTTGGGTGGCAGCTCTTCGGTGCCCAGTTCTACCAGGAAATCTTGAGCACTCATTGTGCAGCCTCCAGCTTAGCCAACACTTCGTCACGCAGTTCGGGGGTCGCCATCGGGAAGCCCATGCGCGCACGGGCCTGCAGGTAGCTTTGCGCCACGTCGCGGGCCAGGGTGCGCACCCGCAGGATGTAACGCTGGCGCTCGGTCACCGAGATGGCACGGCGGGCATCGAGCAGGTTGAACGTATGGGATGCCTTGAGGACCATTTCATAGGTCGGCAATGGCAGTTCCAGCTTGATCAGGCGGTTGGCTTCACTTTCGTAGAAGTCGAACAACTCGAACAGTTTCTCGACGTTGGCGTGCTCGAAGTTGTAGGTCGACTGCTCCACTTCGTTCTGGTGAAACACGTCGCCGTAGCTGACCTTGCCGAACGGACCATCGGCCCATACCAGGTCGTAGACCGAGTCCACGCCCTGGATGTACATGGCCAGGCGCTCCAGACCATAGGTGATTTCACCGGTCACCGGGTAGCACTCGATACCACCGACCTGCTGGAAGTAGGTGAACTGAGTCACTTCCATGCCATTGAGCCAGATTTCCCAGCCCAGGCCCCAGGCCCCGAGGGTTGGCGATTCCCAGTTGTCTTCGACGAAGCGAATATCGTGCACCAGCGGGTCCAGACCGATGGCTTTCAGCGAGCCGAGGTACAGCTCCTGGAAGTTGGCCGGGTTGGGCTTGAGCACTACCTGGAATTGATAATAGTGCTGCAGGCGGTTGGGGTTTTCGCCGTACCGCCCGTCGGCAGGGCGACGGCTTGGCTGCACGTAGGCGGCGTTCCAGGTTTCTGGACCCACCGCGCGCAGGAAGGTGGCGGTGTGGAAAGTGCCGGCGCCTACTTCCATATCGTAGGGCTGAAGCACCACACAACCTTGCTCGGCCCAGTAGTTCTGCAGGGCGAGGATCAGGTCTTGGAAGGTACGCACGGCTGGCGTAGGCTGGCTCACGAAATTCACCTGTATCTGGGGATGCGGATGTAAAGAGCGGGAGTATAACCTGATTCGCCTCGCCCTCTACTCATTGGAGCCTTATGCCACGCTGCTTTTGGTGTACCGACGATCCGTTGTACCAGGCCTACCATGACCAGGAATGGGGAACGCCCCAGCGTGACCCGGCGTTGCTGTTCGAGATGCTTTTGCTCGAAGGGTTCCAGGCAGGCCTTTCCTGGATCACCGTGCTGCGCAAGCGCGAGCGCTATCGTGAAGTGCTGGAGGGTTTTGATCCTGCGAAACTCGCGGTGATGAGCGACGAGCGCATCGAGGCGTTAATGCAGGATGCCGGCATCATCCGCAATCGGCTCAAGCTCAAGGCTGCCAGGCGCAATGCCCAGGCCTGGCTGGCTGTGGATAACCCGGCCGAGTGGCTGTGGTCGTTCGTCGGTGGCGCCCCGAAGATCAACCATTTCAGCACCCGCAGCGAAGTCCCGGCGGTCACCGAACAAGCCCAAGCCATGAGCAAGGCGTTGCGCAAAGCCGGCTTCACCTTCGTCGGCCCGACCATCTGCTATGCCTTCATGCAGGCGACCGGCATGGTCATGGACCACACCACCGACTGTGATCGCTACGCCGACTTGTCCCACTGAAGGGTTACAATGCCCGTCTTGCTGAAATAAGGAACTCGCCTGTGGAAAAGTTCAAGGGCGCCCTGATGGTCGGGGTGCTGCGACTGTTCGCCAAGTTGCCTTGGGGTGCGGTGCAACGCGTCGGGGCCGGCATCGGCTGGCTGATGTGGAAAATACCCAATGGCTCGCGCAACGTGGTGCGCATCAACCTGGCCAAATGCTTCCCCGAGATGGACCCGGTTGCCCGTGAGCAACTGGTCGGCCAGGCCCTGCGGGACATCGGCAAATCCTTCGTCGAAAGCGCCTGCGCCTGGATCTGGCCTCCACACCGCTCGTTGGAGTTGGTCAAGGAAGTGCATGGGCTTGAAGTGCTGGAGCAGGCCCTGGCTTCTGGAAAGGGCGTTGTGGGCATCACCAGCCATTTGGGCAATTGGGAAGTGCTGAACCACTTCTACTGCAACCAGTGCAAGCCGATCATTTTCTACCGGCCCCCCAAACTCAAGGCGGTGGACGACCTGCTGCGCGAGCAGCGTGTGCAGATGGGCAACCGTGTGGCGCCTTCGACCAAGGAAGGCATCCTCAGCGTGATCAAGGAAGTTCGGCGCGGCGGCCAGGTCGGCATCCCGGCCGATCCCGAGCCGGCCGAATCGGCGGGTGTATTCGTTCCCTTCCTGGGCACTGAAGCGCTGACCAGCAAGTTCGTGCCGAACATGCTCGCCGGCGGCAAGGCAGTCGGGGTTTTCCTGCATGCCCTGCGCCTGCCTGACGGGTCAGGCTTCAAGGTGTTTCTGGAAGCCGCGCCGGAGGCGATGTACAGCACCGACGTGAACGAGTCGGCGGCCGCGATGAGCAAGGTGGTCGAGCGCTATGTGCGCGAGTATCCCAGCCAGTACATGTGGAGCATGAAGCGCTTCAAGAAGCGTCCGGCGGGTGAGGCGCGCTGGTATTGAGGCGCGCATCGCCGGCAGCGGCTGTCTGGCAGCCGACGTGTCGGCGACAGCGCACTCAGCGTTTGTCGAGTTTCTTGAGAAACACCGTCATTTCTTTCTCGGCCTGCTTGTCGCCATGGGCCTGCGCCGCCGCGATGCCATCTTCCCAGGCCTTGCGCGCCGCTGGCAGGTCCCCTAGTAACTGGTAGGCCTTGCCCAACAGCTTCCAGGCTGCCGAATAGGTGGGGTCCTGCTCGACACAGCGAGCCAGGTGCACGGCAGCCTGGGCACCATCGCCTTCGTCGAGCCACGCCTTGCCCAGGCCAAAGCGCAACAACGGGTTATCCACACCCTTGGCCAGCATCTTTTCCAACGATTGGCGCATGTCCCGCCTCCTAGAAGAAACTCAAGCCGACGTGGAACAGCTTCTCCACATCCCGAATGTGTTTCTTGTCCACAACGAACAGGATCACATGGTCACCTGATTCGATGACTGTCGTGTCGTGCGCGATCAGCACACTGTCGTGGCGAATGATGGCACCTATGGTCGTCCCCGGGGGCAGGGTAATGTCCTCGATCGCCTTGCCCACCACCTTGCTCGACTTCGCATCACCGTGGGCCACAGCCTCGATGGCTTCGGCTGCACCACGACGCAGCGAGTGCACGCTCACGATATCGCCACGGCGCACATGCGCCAGCAAGGTACCGATGGTGGCCAATTGCGGGCTGATGGCGATGTCGATTTCACCGCCCTGCACCAGGTCCACATAGGCCGGGTTGTTGATGATCGTCATGACCTTGCGCGCACCCAGGCGCTTGGCCAGCAGGGACGACATGATGTTGGCTTCGTCATCGTTGGTCAGGGCCAGGAAGATATCGGTGTCGGCGATGTTCTCTTCCAGCATCAGGTCTTTATCCGATGCGCTGCCCTGCAGCACCACGGTACTGTCCAGCGTATCGGACAGGTACCGGCAGCGTGCCGGGTTCATCTCGATGATCTTCACCTGGTAGCGGCTTTCGATGGCTTCGGCCAGGCGCTCGCCTATCTGCCCGCCGCCGGCGATGACGACACGCTTGTTGGTTTCATCGATACGGCGCAGCTCGCCCATGACCGCCCGGATGTCCTTCTTGGCGGCGATGAAGAACACCTCGTCATCGGCCTCGATCACCGTATCACCGCGCGGTGTGATCGAACGGTCACGGCGGAAGATCGCCGCCACCCGGGTTTCCACATTGGGCATGTGCGCGCGTATCTGGCGCAGCTGCTGGCCGACCAGCGGGCCGCCGTAATAGGCCTTCACGGCCACTAGCTGCGCCTTGCCCTGGGCGAAGTCGATCACCTGCAACGAACCGGGCTGTTCGATCAGGCGCTTGATGTAGTGGGTGACGACCTGCTCCGGGCTGATCAGCACATCGACCGGAATGTGGTCGTTGTCGAACAGCTCTTCACGGGTCAGGTAGGCCGACTCGCGCACCCGGGCGATCTTGGTCGGTGTGTGAAACAGCGAGTAGGCCACCTGGCACGCGACCATGTTGGTCTCGTCGCTGTTGGTCACGGCAACCAGCATGTCGGCGTCCTCGGCGCCGGCCTGGCGCAACACCGTCGGCAGCGACCCGCGCCCCTGCACGGTGCGGATATCCAGGCGATCACCCAGGTCGCGCAGGCGGTCACCATCGGTGTCGACCACGGTGATGTCGTTGGCCTCGCTGGCCAGGTGCTCTGCAAGCGTCCCGCCCACCTGGCCGGCGCCCAGGATGATGATCTTCATCCGCTACTCTCCAGTGTGCTCAACCGCGCGAGGCGGCAATCTTGATCAGCTTGGCATAGTAGAAACCGTCGTGGCCGCCTTCCTGAGCCAACAACTGGCGTCCATGCGCCTGGCGCAGGCCCGCTTCGGTGGCCAGGTCCAGCTCGCGTGCGCCTGGCGTGCGTGCCAGGAACGCGCCGATGACCTCGGTATTCTCGGTCGGCAGGCTGGAGCAGGTGGCGTACAGGAGCATGCCGCCCACCTCCAATGTCGGCCACAGGGCATCGAGCAACTCGCCTTGCAAGGCCGCCAGCGGCGCGATGTCTTCGGCCTGGCGGGTGAGCTTGATGTCTGGATGACGACGGATGACGCCAGTCGCCGAGCAAGGCGCGTCCAGCAGGATGCGCTGGAACGGTTTGCCGTCCCACCAGCTGGCCGTGTCGCGGGCATCGCAGGCGATCAGCTCGGCGTCGAGCTTCAGGCGGTCGAGGTTTTCCCGCACGCGTACCAGGCGCTTGGCTTCAAGGTCGATGGCCACCACGTGAGAGAGCCCGGCTTGGGCTTCAAGCACATGGCAGGTCTTGCCCCCAGGGGCGCAGCATGCGTCGAGCACGCGTTGACCGGGCGCCAGGTCCAGCAGGTCGGCGGCCAGTTGCGCGGCTTCGTCCTGGACACTGATCCAGCCCTCGGCAAAGCCTGGCAGACCGCGTACGTCCCGCGGTTCGGCCAGCACGATACCGTCACGGCTGTACGCGCAGGCCTGGGCCTGGACGCCTGCATCGGCGAGCAGCTTCAGATAGCCGTCGCGGCTGTGGTGGCGGCGGTTGACGCGCAGGATCATCGGCGGGTGCGCATTGTTGGCGGCGCAGATGGCTTCCCACTGATCCGGCCAGAAGGCCTTGAGCGCCTTCTGCAGCCAGCGTGGGTGCGCCGTGCGCACCACAGGGTCGCGCTCCATGTCGGCCAGCATCGCTTCGCCGTCGCGCTGAGCACGGCGCAGCACGGCGTTCAGCAGCCCCTTGGCCCAGGGTTTTTTCAGCTTGTCGGCGCAGCCTACGGTTTCACCAATGGCGGCGTGAGCCGGGATGCGTGTATAGAACAACTGGTACAAGCCAATCAGCAACAATGCCTGCACGTCGGCATCGGCGGCCTTGAAGGGCTTTTGCAACAGCTGCGCTGCCAGCAGGTCCAGGCGCGGCTGCCAACGCGCGGTACCAAAGGCCAGGTCTTGGGTCAGCCCGCGGTCGCGGTCCTCGACCTTGTCCAGTTGCGCGGGCAGGGAGCTGTTCAGGGAGGCCTTGCCGCTGAGCACAGCGGCAAGGGCACGGGCGGCAGCCAGGCGTGGGTTCATTGGCCGAGCACCTTGCCTGGCGTGAATTTCTCTTTGCGGCTGTTGAACAGGTCAGCGAAGGCCAAGGCTTTACCGCCAGGCAACTGCAGGCGGGTCAGGCTGAGCGCCTGCTCGCCGCAAGCCACCACCAGGCCGTCTTTGCTGGCCGCCAGGATTTCACCGGGTGCGCCCTGCCCTGTGGCCAGGCACGCACCCAGCACCTTCACGGTTTCCCCGTCGAGCGTGCTGTGGCAAATCGGCCAGGGGTTGAATGCCCGGATCAGGCGCTCCAGCTGTTCAGCGGGCAGCGACCAGTCCAGACGCGCCTCGTCCTTGTTCAGCTTGTGCGCATAGGTGGCCAGGGCATCGTCCTGTACCTCGCCGTGCAAGGTGCCATCGGCCAGCCCGGCGATGGCCTGGATGACGGCCGGCGGTCCCATTTGCGCCAGGCGATCGTGCAGGCTGCCGCCGGTATCAATGGCGTTGATCGGGGTGACGACCTTGAGCAGCATGGGGCCGGTGTCCAGGCCCGCTTCCATGCGCATGACGGTTACGCCGCTTTCGGCATCGCCCGCCTGCACGGCCCGCTGAATCGGGGCCGCCCCGCGCCAGCGTGGCAGCAGGGACGCATGGCTGTTGATGCAGCCAAGGCGCGGGATGTCGAGCACCGCCTGGGGCAGGATCAGGCCGTAGGCAACCACGACCATCAGGTCGGGTTCCAATGCTGCTAATTGTGCCTGGGCCTCGGCATTGCGCAGGCTCGGCGGCTGCATCACCGGGATGTCATGGGTTACGGCCAGCGCCTTGACGGCGCTGGGCATCAGCTTTTGACCGCGGCCTGCCGGGCGATCGGGCTGCGTGTAGACGGCCACGACTTCGTAAGGGCTGTCGAGCAGGGCCTTGAGGTGTTCGGCGGCAAACTCGGGAGTGCCTGCAAAGACGATGCGCATGGTGTTCTCGCTGCAAAAAGAAAAAGGCTTGCCGGAGCAAGCCTTCTGGGAGGTGGGAATCAGGCTTGCTGGCGGTGCTGTTTTTCCAGCTTCTTCTTGATTCGATCCCGCTTGAGCTGCGACAGGTAGTCGACGAACAGCTTGCCATTGAGGTGATCGAATTCGTGCTGCACGCACACCGCCAGCAGGCCTTCGCATTCCAGCTCGAACGGTGTGCCGTCGCGATCCTGGGCCTTGACCCTGACACGCAGGGGCCGGTCTACGTTCTCGTAGAAGCCCGGCACCGACAGGCAGCCTTCCTGGTACTGGCCCATGTCATCGGTCAGTTCCTCGACCGACGGGTTGATGAAGACGCGTGGCTCGCTGCGGTCTTCGCTGAGGTCCATCACCACGACTTGCTGGTGCACGTTGACCTGGGTCGCAGCCAGGCCGATGCCAGGGGCTTCGTACATGGTTTCAAACATGTCGTCGATCAGCTGGCGCAGGGCGTCGTCGAACGCCGTCACCGGTTTGGCGATGGTGCGCAGGCGCGGGTCCGGGAATTCGAGAATGTTCAAAATGGCCATAAGGTCAGGCAGTCACTGTGCGTTTGGTTGAAAACTGAACACACATAATAAAGGGAAACGCGGACTTCGGCACCTGGCAAGCTCGTCTAGGGTGACTATTGGCGTGATAGCCCCCAGCCAATGGACAGCTTTTCAAAGTGTTACTCACAGAGTTATCCACAGGTTGCGCAGCCTGAATCAACCGTTTTGCATCAAGGATGATTGCCGATGTCTGATTGCTCCTTATCCACTTGCCCACCTGCGGAACTGGAGGCGCGCTTGCGCCTGCATTGCCTTCCCGAGACCGGCTTGCGACGCTTTTCTACGCTGATCGAGGCCTTCGGAAGTGCCTCATCGGCGCTCAGTGCCCCCGGCTCGGCCTGGCGCGCACTGGGCATTCCCCATGCCAGTATCGATGCAAGGCGCAGCCCTGAAGTGCGGGATGCGGCCAGTGCCGCAATGCGCTGGCTAGAGCGTCCGGGCCAGCAATTGCTGATGTGGGACAGCTCAGACTACCCCCCGCTGCTCGCCGAAATCGACGATGCCCCGCCGCTGCTGTTCGTGACGGGGAACGCATCGCTGCTCAGCCGCCCGCAGTTGGCGATCGTGGGCAGCCGCCGCGCGACGCCGCCGGCGGTAGACACGGCCGGAGCGTTTGCCAGGTACCTTGCCCAGGCAGGCTTCGTCGTCACCAGCGGCCTGGCAGTAGGCATTGATGGCGCCGCTCACCGCGCTGCGCTGCAGGCTGGAGGGGCCACGATAGGCGTACTGGGCACAGGGCTCGAAAAACTTTATCCACAGCGGCACAAGCAGTTGGCCGAGGCGATGATCGACAACGGCAGTGCACTGGTGTCGGAGTACCCGCTCAACGCCGGGCCGCTGCCGGCTAACTTCCCCCGGCGCAACCGCATCATCAGCGGTCTTTCGTTGGGTGTGCTGGTGGTCGAGGCCAGCTTGGCCAGTGGCTCGCTGATCACGGCGCGGCTCGCCGCCGAGCAGGGCCGCGAGGTCTATGCCATTCCCGGCTCCATCCACCACCCCGGCGCCAAGGGCTGTCACCAGCTGATCCGCGACGGCGCACTGCTCGTCGAAAGCGTCGGGCAGATACTCGAAACCCTGCAAGGCTGGCAGAACCTGCCCCCGGCCCCTGCGGACACGTTCGATCACCCGCTGCTGGCGCTATTGCACGCTGCACCGCAGACCACCGAAAGCCTGGCCCATTGCAGTGAGCAGCCGCTGGCAGAGGTGCTGGCGCAGCTCACCGAACTGGAGCTCGATGGCCGGGTCAGCAATCAAGCGGGGCGTTGGTTTGCCCGCTCGGGCTGAGTAAACTGCGCCCAGGCAACATTCCCAGTGGAGAAACATCAATGGTGAGCAGTTTTCGTGTGCAACAAGCCGCACGTGAGATCCGGGCAGGCGCAGTGATCGCCTACCCGACGGAGGCGGTCTGGGGCCTGGGCTGCGACCCATGGAACGAGGATGCGGTCTATCGGCTGCTGGCACTGAAGTCGCGGCCTGTGGATAAAGGGTTGATCCTGGTCGCCGACAACATCCGCCAGTTCGACTTCCTGTTCGAAGACTTCCCCGAAGACTGGATCGACCGAATGGCCAGCACCTGGCCTGGGCCCAACACCTGGCTGGTGCCGCATCAGGATCTACTGCCTGAATGGGTGACCGGGCAGCACGACACCGTAGCGCTTCGCGTCAGCGACCATCCGGTGGTACGCGAGCTGTGCGCCTTGGTCGGGCCGCTGATCTCCACGTCGTGCAACCCTGGCGGGCGCCCTGCGGCGAAGACCCGGCTGCGGGTGGAGCAGTACTTTCATGGGCAACTGGATCTGGTACTGGGCGGGGCATTGGGCGGTCGGAAGAACCCGAGCCTGATTCGCAATCTGGCTACCGGCGAGGTAGTACGGCCGGGTTGATGCACCTGCTGACCAGGCTTGGGCCGAGTGCCTGAGCCATCCCCCTCATGACCCCTTGGTTTTTTCTGATTTTTGCCAAGGCGGTTGTTTGATATTCGGTTTGGGAAATATCCTACGAGCCGCGTCCCCTGCCATCACCTTCTCAGTAGGAACCTCTCCCCATAGGCTTCAGCTGTCGCCAAATACCTTGGCGATCGGGTGTGGTAGCCCGGATGCATTCTTTCTATGACAGTCTATGGCGACTGTGCGTGGGAGGCTTTCGAGCCTGCCTGGATTGGAAAATGCCCGGGTCTACCACCCCGCGTACAGTCGCCACCTATTCGCGTGGTAGTGGTACGTGGCGGCGTTAGGAGCATTTTCCAATGAAAAAAATAGTCCCTGATCCACCCCTTCCTTCAACTTCCACCCACCCATTCGGCCGCTGCGACGCAGGTCACCGGCCGCTGTTTGCGGTTAACCCAGACATCTCCGCTGAAGACGCCCTGGTGCATGTCGCCCTGTATCTGCGCTGTGCGTACGAAGCCGGCTACAAGGCCCTGGACCATATGCGCGAAGAAGGTCGTGGCCTGTTCTGGTCCAATCTGCATGCCGTTGAAATGGCAGAAGGTGTGGTCGAGGCCATCTTGAATGGCATCGAGTCGAATCCGCCGTCGCAGAAGAAGGTGTGAGGGCTGACAGGTGTCCGCCTTTAGTTTTTAGCGCCTGTGAGATCGAGCGCCGCCCGCGCGGCGCTTCGCGGGACAAGCCCGCTCCCACATTTGTTGCAACGTGCCGAACCTGTCAGGCCATGGTTGCCCGCCTTGATGTATAGCTTGAGGCAGGCGGCGGCATCAATGCCCGCCTTGAAATCCAGTCATGCCAGCAAGGCTGACAACCATGGACTTACAGGCGTGGTCGCGTTGCAACGGATGTAGGAGCGGGCTTGTCCCGCGAAGCGCCGCGTGGGCGGCGCTCGATCTACAAAAACCAAGGCAAGCACCTGGTCGCCATAACGCGACCTTCTGCCAATCAAGGCAACAAAATAGTAGACCCCACGGTCCGCCGCGCCGACAGCTCGCTCTGGGCCTTGGCCGCTTCGCTGAGCGGGTAGCGTTGCTGGATATCCACCGTCAGTTGGCCGCTGGCAATCATGGCAAAGAGGTCATCGGCCATGGCCTGGGTGTTCTCGGCGTTGTTGGCGTAAGTCGCCAGGGTCGGCCGAGTGACGTACAGCGAGCCCTTCTGCGCCAGAATCCCCAGGTTCACCCCACTCACCGCGCCCGAGGCATTGCCGAAGCTCACCATCAACCCCCGCGGTTGCAGGCAATCGAGCGACGTCAGCCAGGTGTCGGCACCCACGCCGTCATACACGACTGGGCATTTCTTGCCGTCGGTCAGCTCCAGCACCCGTTTGGCGACATCCTCGTGGCTGTAGTCGATGGTGGCCCACGCGCCCAAGGCCTTGGCCCGCTCGGCCTTTTCGGCAGAGCTCACGGTGCCGATGAGCTTGGCGCCCAGCGCCTTTGCCCACTGGCAGGCCAGCGAACCAACGCCGCCTGCGGCCGCATGGAACAGGATCACATCGCCAGGCTGCACAGCGTAGGTCTGCTTGAGCAGGTACTGCACGGTCATGCCCTTGAGCATGACGGCGGCAGCCTGCTCGAAGCTGATGGCCTCTGGCAATTTGACCAGGTTGGCCTCAGGCAGCGTGTGCACCTCGCCATAGGCGCCCAATGGGCCCCCGCCATACGCCACACGGTCGCCGACCTTCAACCGTGACACGCCCTGGCCCACGGCCTCGACCACCCCTGCGCCTTCGGTGCCCAGGCCCGAAGGCAGGGACGGCGGCGCGTACAACCCGCTGCGGAAATAGGTATCGATGAAGTTCAAGCCCACAGCATGGTTGCGCACGCGCACGTGCTGAGGCCCAAGGTCGGCGGGTTCGAAGTCCACCCACTGCAGCACTTCGGGGCCGCCGTGCTGGCTGAACTGGATACGCTTGGCCATCTCGTACTCCTGGATTGGGGATCGGGAAAGAGGCTTCTATCGGACGCCTTTGCTTGACTGCCGTCAACTGCGGGGCGCTGGCAGGCGGTGTTATGCTACGCGCCACTTGTTTCCTGCCCGCTCCTGGTGACCCGATGATTAGCCGCACCGAGGCTGTGAAAGCCTATCTGCTCGATTTGCAAAACCGCATCTGCTCAGCCCTGGAACGCGAAGACGGCGGCGCCCGCTTCGTCGAGGACGCCTGGGTGCGCGAAGCCGGTGGCGGGGGCCGTACGCGGGTGATCGGCGAAGGCACCGTCATCGAAAAAGGCGGGGTGAACTTCTCCCATGTGTTCGGCACCGGGTTGCCGCCTTCGGCCAGCGCCCATCGGCCGGAGTTGGCTGGGCGCGGTTTCCAGGCGCTCGGGGTGTCGCTGGTGATCCACCCGCACAACCCGCACGTGCCTACTTCCCACGCCAACGTTCGGTTTTTCATTGCCGAAAAGGAAGGCGAAGAGCCGGTCTGGTGGTTCGGCGGTGGCTTCGATCTGACGCCGTATTACGGCGTGGAGGAAGACTGCGTGCACTGGCATCGAATCGCTGAACAGGCCTGCGCCCCCTTCGGCGCCGATGTGTACCCACGCTACAAGGCCTGGTGCGACCGGTATTTCCATCTCAAGCACCGGGGTGAGCCCCGTGGCATCGGCGGGCTGTTCTTCGATGACTTGAACGAGTGGGACTTCGATACCTGCTTCGCCTTCATCCGTGCCATCGGCGACGCCTACATCGACGCGTACCTGCCCATCGTGCAGCGCCGAAAAGGGACGGCCTATACCCCACAGCAACGGGAATTCCAGGAGTTTCGCCGGGGCCGCTACGTCGAGTTCAACCTGGTCTATGACCGTGGCACGCTATTTGGGCTGCAGTCTGGTGGGCGCACCGAGTCCATCCTCATGTCGCTGCCACCGCAGGTACGGTGGGGCTACGACTGGAAACCCGCGCCAGGTAGCGAAGAGGCACGGCTGACCGAGTACTTCCTGCAAGACCGTGACTGGCTCGGCCAGTAAGCCTGTAACCATTCAAGGAGCCGTCATGGACCAGTACGTCGTTTTTGGCAACCCGATCGGCCACAGCAAGTCGCCGCTGATTCATCGCCTGTTCGCCGAACAGACCGGCCAGGACCTGGAGTACGCCACGCTGCTGGCGCCGCTGGATGACTTCAGTGACTGCGCGCGCGGCTTCTTCAAGCAAGGCAGCGGTGGCAACGTTACCGTGCCATTCAAGGAAGAAGCCTATCGCCTGTGCGACAGCCTTACCCCGCGCGCACGTCGCGCAGGTGCGGTTAACACGCTCAGCAAGCTGGCCGACGGTACCTTGCAGGGTGACAACACCGACGGCGCGGGGCTGGTCCGTGACCTCACCGTCAATGCCGGCGTTGAACTGGCAGGTAAACGCATCCTTGTCCTCGGTGCCGGCGGCGCCGTGCGCGGGGTGCTGGAGCCGCTGCTGGCACACAACCCGCAGTCACTGGTGATCGCCAACCGCACGGTGGAGAAGGCCGAACGCCTGGCCGAGGCGTTCGATGAACTGGGGCCGGTGGTGGCCAGTGGGTTCGCCTGGTTGCAAGAGCCAGTGGACCTGATCATCAATGCAACCTCGGCCAGCCTGGCCGGTGAGCTGCCACCGATTGCCAGCAGCCTGATCGAACCCGGGCGCACGGTGTGCTACGACATGATGTATGGCAAGGCGCCAACGCCGTTCTGCCAATGGGCCGCCCAACATGGCGCCGCCAAGGTGCTGGACGGCCTGGGGATGCTGGCCGAACAAGCAGCCGAAGCCTTTTATGTGTGGCGCGGCGTGCGGCCGGACACTGCACCGGTTCTCGCTGAACTGCGCCGCCAACTGGCGCGGGGCTGACCGCCAGCTGGGCTACTGAGCGGTGCTGGGTGTGGCTGCTCAGTCCTCGAACCGGATTGGGCAATGCGCCGGGCCTTCGAGCTTGTGCAGCTCTTCGATCACCTGTGGCCTGGCGCCGCGCAAGGTCAGGCTACCGCCTGTTCGCGCCAGCCGCCTCGCCTCGCGGTGCAGCATGTCCACCCCTGAATAGTCGATGAAGTTCACCTGCCGCGCATCCATGACCACCTGCGGGCCTTGGCAGCCTTGCAGGCGTACTTGCAGGTAATGCGCAGCACCGAAGAAGATCGACCCGCCTACACGCAAGATGTCCGCATCGCCTTCGCGGCTCTGGTGAATCCGCGGGCGCGAGGTGCGCTTGAGGTAGAAGAACAGCGAAACCAGCACACCGGCATAGATGGCCGTCTGTAATTCCAAGAGCAAGGTGGCCGCTGCCGTCAGCGCCATGACTGCGAACTCGGCACGGCTGACACGCAGCAATGCGCCAATGGCCTTGCGATCAATCAGCCCCCAGCAAATCAACAGGATGCTGCCTGCCATCGCCGGAATCGGCAGGTGCGCGATCAGGCCGGCACCGGCGACAGCGAACACCGCTACCCACAGCGCCGAGAACACGCCGGCCATGGGCGAGCGTGCGCCTGCGTCATAGTTCAGGCCCGATCGGGTGAACGAGCCCGATGAGAGGTAGCCGGAAAAGAACGCACCGACGATGTTGGAGAGCCCTTGGGCACGTATTTCCTGGTCGGCGTCAATCAGTTGCTCGGAGCGCGCAGACAACGAACGTGCGATGGACAAGCTGGTCACCAGCCCCAGCATGCCAACGGCCACGGCGCTGGGGAGCAGACGCAGTATCAGGTCCACGTCCAGCAGCGGCACGGCACTCAAGGGGGGCAGGCGCCCCTCGAACGCCGGTACACGCGGCACGTGCCCGAACACGCCGGGCAGCAGCCACGCCAGCAGGCTGACGGCCAACAGACTTATCAACAGGCTGGGCCAGCGGGGACGCCATAGTTTCAGCGCTATGCCCATTACCACGGTGAGCGCTCCCAGTATCAAGGACGGCACGTCCATCTCACCGGCATGGCTGGCCAGGTCTTGAGCTGTCTTCAAGGCGGTGGCCTGGCTGGGCAAGTCCAGCCCAAGCAGGTTGGGCAGCTGCCCCAGCGCGATGACCACGGCGGCCCCGAGGGTGAAGCCGATCACTACCGAATGCGAGACGAAATTGACCAAGGCCCCGAAACGCAAAAGCCCCAGCAGTAGCTGGAAGACACCGCCTAAAAAGGTCAGCAGCAGCACAAGGGTGATGTAGTCATCGCTGCCCGCGACCGCCAACGGGCTGACACTGGCGTACAGCACGATGGAAATGGCCGCCGTCGGCCCGCAGATCAGGTGCCAGGAGGATCCCCACAGGCAGGCGACCAGCACGGGGACGATGGCCGCGTACAGCCCATATGCTGCTGGCAGGCCGGCGATCAGGGCGTACGCGATGGATTGCGGCAGCGCAAGGATGGCGCCGCTCAAACCCACCAGCAGGTCCTGACGCAAACTGTGGCGCGTCTGGCGCGGCAGCCAGCCCAGAAAGGGCAGCAGACGTATGAGGCGATGCATAGTGCGATCAAAATCCCCCGAATGGGTCTGTTCTGGAGAAGCGATCTATTTCACGAATCAACCGCAGACAGACCCGCTCCCCATTAACGCGTTACAGCGTTCTTCTTACGGCCGCAACGGCGTCCGCACCCTCTTTGGTGGTCACGCCGGTCAGCCAACCATCCAGTGCTTCGGGATGTGCTCTCACCCAGGCCTTGGCGGCATCGTCGAAGCTGATCTTCTTATCCACAACCTCGGCCATGATGGTGTTTTCCATGTCCAGCGTGAAGCTCAAGTTGCTCAGCAACTTTGCCGCGTTCGGGCAGGCTTGTGGATAACCCTTGCGTGTCAGCGTGAACACGTCGCCTTTGCTGCCGAACCACTTCTCTCCACCGGTCAAGTAATGCATGTTCAGCTTCACGTTCATGGGGTGAGGCGTCCAGCCGAGGAAGGCGATGTACTGCTGTTTCTTGACCGCTCGGTCCACCTGGGCCAGCATGGCCTGCTCACTGGACTCCACCAGCTTCCATTTGCCCAGGCCGAAGGCATCATCCTTGATGATCGCTTGTAGCGAGAGGTTGGCCGGCGCGCCTGAGCCAATGCCGTAGAGCTTCCTGCCAAACTGATCGGCGTGTTTGTTCAGGTCTGCGAAATCGCGTACCCCGCCATTCCACACGTAGTCCGGCACCGCCAGGGTGAATTCGGTTCCTTGCAGATTGCGCGAGAGCTGCTGCACATCCCCGTTGGCGACGAATTTGTCATGGAAGCCTTGGTGCGCAGGCATCCAGCTTCCAAGAAAGGCATCGACCTGGCCGTCCTTGAGCCCGCCATAGATGATCGGCACCGCCAGGCTGTCCACCTTGACCTGGTACCCCAGGGGTTCAAGCAGCAGGCGGGCCACTGCGTTGGTGGTGGCGATGTCACTCCACCCAGGGTCGGCCAGCTTGACGGTTGAGCACTGCGCGTTGTCATCGGCGGCCTGGGCGCTCAGTGTGCCCAGGCTGACGGCTAGCGCGAACAAGGTAGCAGCGAACGTATGCATGGCGGGCTCTCTTTTCAATCCAGTGGGGCGGGCTGTGGATAACGTGCCTTGCGCTCAAGGTCATCAAGATCGATGTGGTTGCGCATGTACTGCTGACTGGCGTCCACCCAAGGTTGGTGGTCCCAGCTGCTCAACTTGCCAATGGCCAGTGCCTGGGCCACCAGACGGCGACGTCGCTGGCTGGCCAGCACTTGCTGGCGCAGGCCGGGTATGTCCCAGCGCTGGCGCGCCTCGGTGACGAACGCCTGCATCAATGCCTGATGATCCGGGCTGGTAGCCAGATTCTCCCGCTCGTACGGGTCGCGGCTCAGGTCATAGAGTAGACAGGGGTCGTCCTCGCTGTACACGAACTTGTAGGAACCACGGCGAATCATCATGAGCGGGCCGACGGTACCCTCGGCCATGTATTCACCAATGACCTCGTCGTGACCGCCCTGCCCTTGCAAATGACCAAGCAGAGAGCGGCCATCCAGGTGAAGGGATTTATCCACAGCCCCACCTGCCAACTCGACCAGGGTGGGCAGCAAGTCGCAGGTCGAGACGGACGCACTCACGCGTCCGGGCGCGAAGCGCTGCGGGGCATGGATCAGTAGCGGTACACGGGCTGACATCTCGAACCAGTGCATCTTGTACCAGAGGCCACGCTCACCCAGCATGTCGCCATGGTCGCCCGAGAACACGATCAAAGTATCGTCGGCGAGGTTGCATTCCTCGAGGGTTTGCAGCAATTGACCGATATTGTCGTCGATATAGCTGCATGCGCCGAAGTAGGCCCGCCGAGCATCGCGGATTTTGTCCACAGGAAGCGGTTTGTTCCAAAGGTCGTAGACCTTGAGCAATCGCTGGGAGTGGGGATCGAGTGACGCCTGGCTATCGGTGTGCCTGGGCAACGGAATATCCACACCTTCGTAGCGATCCCAGTAGCGTTTGGGAATGGTGTAAGGGTCGTGGGGGTGGGTCATGGACACTGTCAGACAGAACGGACGGCCGTCGTTTTCACGGACATGGTCATACAAATACTGACGCGCCTTGAACACCACTTCCTCGTCGAAATCCAGCTGGTTCGTACGCACGCATGGCCCTGCCTGCAGCACCGAGGACATGTTGTGGTACCAGCTTGGTCGCACGTCAGGCTCATCCCAGTTCACGGCCCAGCCGTAGTCGGCCGGGTAGATATCACTGGTCAGGCGTTCCTCGTAGCCGTGCAATTGATCAGGCCCACAGAAGTGCATCTTGCCTGACAGTGCCGTTCGGTAACCCAGGCGGCGCAGATAATGGGCGTAGGTGGGGATATCGGCGGGGAAATCTGCTGCATTGTCATAGGCCCCAATGCGGCTGGGGAGCTGACCGCTGACGAGGGTGAAGCGCGAGGGCGCGCACAGCGGGCTGTTGCAGTAAGCCGAATCGAACACCACGGCCTGAGCGGCCAGGCGAGTGAGGTGAGGCATTTGAAGGGGTGAGTCAGCGTAGATGGGCAGCAGCGGCGCTGCCATCTGGTCGGCCATGATGAACAGGATATTAGGGCGTTTCATGCAAGCTTCCATCGTTGAAGGTTATGCGGAATGCTTGCCTACCACGATGAGGCGGTGCATAACGGGGGTAAAGCCCCTGTCGGGCAATGTGTGGGATTAGCCAGGCTTATGTTCGAGCACCTTGCGGGATTGTCGTTGGATACGTTGCGCGTGTTCGAGGCCGCCGCGCGCTTGCGCAGCTTTACGGCAGCTGCCTTGGAGCTGGGCACCACGCAGCCGGCGATCAGTCAGCAGATAAAACGCCTGGAGGCGCAGCTGGGCACGCGGCTGTTCGACCGTATCTACCGGGGCATCGAGCTGACCGAAGCGGGCCAGGTGTTGTTGGAATATGTCGGCCAGGGGCTGCACACCATGGACGATGGCGTGGCCCGCGCAAGCGGGCGCACACAGCGTGAAGTCCTACAGGTGGCAACGGATTTTGCGTTCGCTGCGTTCTGGTTGATGCCCCGACTGCAGCGCTTTCATGAAGCGTATCCTCAGGTCGATGTGAGCCTGGTGACAGGTGAGCGAAGCCAAGGCATGTTGCGCCCGGATATCGACGTGGCGGTGCTGTTCGGCGATGGGCGTTTTCATCAAGGCGAGAGCCGTTGGCTGTTCGACGAGGAAGTTTTCCCGGTATGCAGCCCTCGTCTGATCCATGGCAAACCCTTGTCTGCTGCGGCCTTGCAGCGTTTGCCGCTGCTGCACCTCAAGGGTGAACAGGCCAGCCGGTGGTTCGACTGGGCAGGTGTATTTCGCGGCTTAGGGGTGACCAGCGCACCGCCTGCGGGGCAGCTACGGTTCGACAACTACACGTTGTTGATCCAGGCTGCCATCGCGGGCCAGGGCATGGCGATTGGCTGGCGGCATCTGGTGGATGGGCTGGTCGATCAAGGGTTGTTGTGTCGACCGTTGGAGGGCAGCTTGCGGTCGGCGCGCGGCTATTACGCCGTGCTGCCGCCGCGCAAGCGTCGCGGGGCGTTGATCGGACGGTTCGTGGATTGGCTTGAGCACGAGCGTAGCCTCTGAGATGCTGGGCCCGCTTGTGGCAGGTTGTCAGAATCGACGCACATCAGGAGTAGCTGTGCAGAGAATCAAGGGTTATCACGCCCACGTGTACTACGATGCCTCGACCCTGGAGCAGGCGCGAGCCTTGTGCGAGGAGGCAGCGGCGCTGTTCCCGGTCGTCATGGGGCGCATGCACACCAGGGCGGTTGGGCCGCATCCCGACTGGAGCTGCCAGTTGGCGTTCGAGCCAGAGCTCATTGGCGTGGTGCTGCCCTGGTTGGCGCTGCACCGCAAGGGGCTGGTGGTGTTTCTGCACCCGCTGACCGGGGATGAGCTGGCGGACCACCGCGATCATGCGATCTGGATGGGGGCGTTGCGGCCTCTGGACTTGTCGGGCTTTGGCGAAGGGCGTTGATTGGGCGATCCCAATCTCAGGAACGTTCTTGCCGGGGCGCCGGACTGGCGCCGATGAGTCGCGGAGCGTGTCCGGAAACCTCTGTGGAAAGTTGAAATCCTGGGACTGCAAGCAGTCCCAGGATAGCTTCGGGCACCGAGCAACCCTTGAAGCGACAACCATCGGTTAGCGCCGAGCGCCACGTACCCCTTCTGCCAAGGCCGAGCACAGGCTCAACACATCGTCTACCGCCTGACCGGGGTTCTGCGCGTGGGCAATCTTGTCGACCAGGGCCGAGCCTACCACCACACCGTCGGCAAGGCGGGCGATGTTGGCCGCTTGCTCGGGGGTGCGAATACCAAACCCGACACTGATCGGCAAATCCGTATGGCGACGCAAGCGTGCAATGGCTTCGGTCACATGTTCGGTAGTCGCCGAGCCTGCACCGGTCACACCGGCCACCGACACGTAGTAGACGAACCCGGAGCTACGCTGCAGCACGCGGGGCAGGCGCGCGTCGTCGGTGGTCGGGGTCGTCAGGCGAATGAAGTCGATACCCGCAGCCTGGGCCGGGCTGGCCAGTTCGTCGTCATGCTCAGGTGGCAGGTCGACGATGATCAGGCCATCGACACCGGCTTCGTTGGCCTGGGCCACGAACGCTTCCACGCCAAAGCGGTGGATCGGGTTGTAGTAACCCATCAGCACGATCGGCGTGGTCTGGTCATCCACTCGGAATTCGCGGACCATCTGGAGCGTCTTGGCCAAGGTCTGGCCAGCCTCAAGCGCGCGCAGGGTGGCCAGTTGGATCGCTACACCATCGGCCATGGGGTCGGTGAACGGCATGCCCAGTTCGATCACGTCGGCACCTGCCGCCGGCAGGCCCTTGAGAATCTGGAGCGAGGCGTCATAGCCTGGATCACCTGCGGTGACGAAGGTGACCAGTGCTGCGCGGCCTTCGGTTTTCAGCTCGGCGAAACGTTGTTCAAGACGGCTCATGCCTGTTTCTCCTGGGCGGCCATGTGGTTCATGACGGTGTGCATATCCTTGTCTCCGCGCCCCGACAGGCAGATCACCATCAGGTGGTCCTTGGGCAAGGACGGAGCGCGCTTGATGGCTTCGGCCAGCGCGTGGGCGCTTTCCAGCGCTGGAATGATGCCTTCGAGCCGGCAGGATGCGTGGAAGGCATCCAGGGCCTCGTCATCGGTGATGCTGACGTATTCGACCCGCTTCACTTCGTGCAGGTAGGCGTGCTCGGGGCCGATGCCCGGATAGTCCAGGCCTGCAGAGATCGAATGGGCATCGGTGATCTGGCCGTCGGCATCCTGCAGCAAGTAGGTACGGTTGCCGTGCAGTACCCCAGGTACCCCGCCGTTCAGGCTGGCTGCGTGCTTGTCGGTCTGCACGCCGTGCCCGCCCGCTTCGACACCGATGATCTGAACGCTCGGCTCTTCGAGAAACTCGTGGAACAGGCCCATGGCATTGGACCCGCCACCCACGCATGCCACCAGGCTGTCCGGCAGGCGGCCTTCCTTTTCCTGCATCTGGGCGCGGGTTTCCTTGCCGATGATCGACTGGAAGTCCCGGACCATGGCTGGATAGGGGTGCGGGCCGGCCACGGTGCCGATCAGGTAGAAGGTGTCGTCGACATTGGTGACCCAGTCGCGCAGAGCCTCGTTCATGGCGTCTTTCAAGGTGCCGGTGCCAGCGGTGACCGGCACGATTTCAGCGCCCAGCAGTTTCATGCGGAACACGTTGGCCTGCTGCCGCTCGATGTCGGTAGCGCCCATGTAAATCACGCAAGGCAACCCGAAACGCGCCGCCACGGTGGCGGTAGCGACGCCATGCATGCCGGCACCGGTTTCAGCGATCAGGCGCTTCTTGCCCATGCGCTTGGCCAGCAATACCTGACCGATGCAATTGTTCACCTTGTGCGCGCCGGTGTGGTTGAGTTCCTCGCGCTTGAAGTAGATTTTGGCGCCACCGCAGTGCTCGGTCAGGCGCTCGGCGAAGTACAACGGGTTGGGACGGCCGATGTAGTCGCGTTGAAAATAAGCCAGCTCTTCGAGAAATGCAGGGTCTGCCTTGGCCGCTTCGTATTCACGGGCCAGGTCCAGTACCAGTGGCATCAGGGTTTCGGCCACGTAGCGGCCGCCGAACGAGCCGAACAGGCCATTGGCATCGGGGCCGGGGCGATATTGGGACTGGGTCATGAGACGCTCCAAGGCATAACGAATGAGTGATGGGCTTTACTGTAACCATGACCTGCCCCGATGAAAACCGATAAGATTGCTCTGACTTGTCAGGAAAACTCACACGTAATGGCCAGTGATCTCCCTCCTCTCAATGCGTTGCGCGCCTTCGAGGCAACTGCCCGGCTCAACAGCGTCAGCCAGGCAGCCGAGGCGCTGCACGTCACCCACGGCGCAGTTAGCCGGCAAATCAAAGCGCTCGAAGCGCACCTTGGCGTGGCCCTGTTCGCCAAGGATGGGCGAGGTGTCAAACTCACAGATGCAGGCGCCAGGTTGCGTGACGTCAGTGGTGAGGTCTTTGATCGGCTGCGTGGGGTATGCCGGGAGCTGACCCGCGAAGTGGAGCACGCCCCTTTCGTGCTTGGCTGTTCCGGAAGCTTGCTGGCGCGTTGGTTCATCCCGCGCCTGGGACGGCTGAATGCCGACTTGCCTGAGCTTCGCCTGCATCTTTCTGCCGGTGAGGGTGACCTGGACCCGCGTCGCCCTGGGCTGGATGCGTTGCTGGTCTATGCCGAACCGCCGTGGCCAGCGGACATGCAGGTTCATGTACTGGCGCAGGAACGTATCGGTCCAGTCGTCAGCCCGCACTTCGAGGGCGCTGGGCGACTGCGCAAAGCGGCTGTCAGCCAGCTATTGGAAGAATCCTTGCTGCACACCACCTCGCGCCCGCAAGCCTGGCCTACCTGGGCGTTGGCCAATGACCTCGATGCCCAGGCAGTAAAGTATGGGCAGTCGTTCGAGCACCTGTATTACTTGTTGGAAGCCGCAGTCGCAGGATTGGGGGTGGCCATCGCGCCGGAGCCACTGGTGGCCGATGACTTGCGTGCAGGGCGCCTGATCGCGCCATGGGGCTTTAGCGCAACGCCTGCAGCGTTGGCGCTGTGGGTGCCACGGCGCGCCGCGGATGGGCGCGCCGAGCAGCTGGCGCAGTGGTTACGCGCCGAGTTGGCTGGGCAGAGCGTTTAGTTGCGCTTGCACAGCAGGTAGGCAGCCAGCAGGCCCAGTGCGCCTACTGCCACGCCAGCGGTGGTGTAGGGGTGTTCCTGGGCATAGTCGCGAGTAGCGATGCTGGTCTTGACCGTGCGGTCTTTGACTTCTTCGTAAGCGTCGCTCAGTAGGCTGCGCGAGTGCTTCAGGGCCGTCTCGGCATTGCTGCGGATAGCCTTGAGGGACTTCTGGGATTCCTCGGAGGCGTCGTTCTTGAGGCTTTCCAGGCTCTTCAGGAGGCTCTCGATCTCGGCTTCCATGCTTTCCAGTGATGTTTTACGCAGCGAGTTGCGGGGCATGTTGACTCTCCTTCGCGTTATGGGCTCTAGAGAGTGCGACTATCAAGCGAAGCGAAAGTGCGATCGAACTTTCTGCCGCTGCGCCTGCTCGCAGGTAAACGAGCACTGCGCTGCTAGGCTCAACGTTATCGCCATCCAAGGAGTCAACACATGTCCGATCACCACACGTACAAAATGCTCGAACTGGTAGGTTCTTCCACCACCGGTATCGAAGATGCAATCCAGAATGCCCTGGCCGAAGCCTCCAAAAGCGTGCAGATGATGGAGTGGTTCGAAGTCGTCAGCACCCGCGGCCATATTCGCGACAACAAAGTCGAGCACTTCCAGGTGACCCTGAAGGTCGGCTTCCGTATCACCAACAGCTGATACAGGTCCGGGCTGGATGTGCCTGGCGCGATGGGGTAAGACTTAGACGAGGCGCCTGATGGGCGCCTTTTGCGATTTCATCTGCACAAGGAAAGCAAGTGATGAACAAAGTGGTTCTGGCGTTGGGCCTGATGACCCTGGCGGGCGGCGCGATGGCGGCCAGCAAGCCGTGCGAAGAGCTGAAAGCGGAAATCGCTGCCAAGCTCGATGCCAAGGGCGTGCAAAATTACACGCTGACGGTCGTGGACAAGGGTGATCCCGCTGGCAAGGTGGTGGGCAGTTGTGAAGGCGGTACCAAGGAAATCGTTTACAGCCGCAACTAAGGGCCACCGAACCCCGTGGGTTGACCACGGGGTTCGGGCATCCGGCCGTTTGCTCGGCTACCGGCCACCCATCAAGAGGCCAGCCCAGCCCAGTTTCGCTCCACGGCGCGCCCTGCTCAACCGCTAGGCTGGCTGCAGTGCCTGAGCCAGCAACTCGTAGGAGCGTATCCGGTCTGCGTGCTCGTACAGGTCGCAGGTAAAGATCAGTTCATCGGCCCCTGTCTGCTCCAGCAACACGTCGACCTTGGCACGGACCTTGTCTGGGCTCCCGATCATCGCCAGCCCCATGAAGCTGCCCACTGCATCGCGCTCATGCGGCAACCACAAGCCATTCATGGTTTCTACCGGGGGCTTCTGCATCAGGCTCTGACCGCGAATTAGGGCCAGGATGCGTTGATAAACCGACGTGGCCAGGTACTCGGCTTTCTCATCGGTCTCGGCCACTACCATGGGGATGCCGAGCATGACGTAGGGCTTGTCCAGCGTGGTAGAGGGCTTGAAGTGGTTGCGGTAGACCCGAATGGCCTCGTGCATGTAGCGCGGCGCAAAATGCGATGCGAAGGCATAGGGCATACCACGCATGCCGGCCAGCTGGGCACTGAACAAGCTAGAGCCCAGCAACCAGATAGGCACTTCGGTGTCGTATCCCGGTACGGCAATCACCTTCTGATCATCGGTGCGTGGGCCCAGGTAGCGCGACAACTCTTCGACGTCATCCGGGAAATCATCCGCACTGCCGGCGCGGTCGCGGCGCAGTGCATGGGCGGTCATCTGGTCGGACCCTGGAGCGCGGCCCAGGCCCAAGTCGATACGGCCGGGGTAGAGGCTGGCCAGGGTGCCAAACTGCTCGGCCACAACGAGCGGCGCGTGGTTGGGCAGCATGACGCCCCCGGAACCTACCCTGATACGCGATGTACCGCCTGCGAGGTAACCGATCAGCACTGAGGTGGCCGAGCTGGCGATGCCGTCCATGTTGTGGTGCTCGGCTACCCAGAAACGGTTGTAACCGAAGCGCTCGACATGTTGCGCCAGGTCCAGCGAATTGCGCAGTGATTGCGCGGGCCCCTGGTCGGCGCGCACTGGCACCAGATCAAGGGTGGATATTTTCAGATTTCGCAACTGCGTCATGAAGCCTCCGCAATGATGGTTGGCCTGAGGCCTTTTGACTCTGTATGGGCGCAATCGTTGGATTCAATGTCCCCTGTCGGATTGAGCTGAACTCTCATCAGGCTACCAGCCTCTGAATAGATAGGTACTTAACCAATGACCGGGAGGCATCATGAAGAAGACAGCATCGGCAATCTGGGAAGGTGGTCTCAAGGACGGCAAGGGCCAGATCTCCACTGAAAGCGGCGCGCTCAAGAACAATCCTTATGGGTTCAACACCCGTTTCGAAGATACGCCGGGCACCAACCCGGAAGAACTGATCGGCGCCGCCCACGCTGGGTGCTTCTCGATGGCGCTGTCGATGATGCTGGGCGAAGCCAAGCTGACGCCCGAGCGTATCGACACAGCGGCAGAAGTCACCTTGGACAAGCAAAGCGATGGTTTTGCCATCACCGCAGTGCACTTGGTGCTCCGCGCCAAGGTACCAGGGGCGAGCGAAGAGCAGTTCCAGGAAATCGCCAATAAGGCCAAGCAAGGCTGCCCCGTGTCCAAGGTGCTCAACGCCGACATTACCCTGGATGCCAAGCTGGTAAGCTGATCGCTCCAGCCGTGGGCGGTTTGCGGTAATCTGAAAACCCGGCAGCCTCGCTGCCTTTACTGGAGCCGCCCATGATTCGCATCGCTACAACTTTACTGGTCTCCCTGATGACAACTTCGGCACTGGCAGCAATCAAGCCATGCGAGGAGTTGAAGGCAGAAATCGAGGCCAAGATCCAGGCCCAGGGCGTGCCGTCCTATACCCTTGAAATCGTGCCCAACAGCGAAGTGCAGGACCCTAATATGGTGGTCGGCAGCTGCGATGGCGGTGCCCGCAAGATCATTTATCAGAAGAATGATCAGTAAGCCTGCCAACAGCGGGTCATTAAGGAAACCTAAGGGATGCAGAAGACCCTGCTAGGTTCGTTGACGACCACGGTCCTGGCTGAGTCATACAGCAGCACCTGTGGCTCCATCACCGGCGCTCTTGCCTCAAGCCGATAACGCTCCCCTGCCTCGAAGTGATCGTAACGCACCGTCAGGTAGCACGTACGGTCCCTGGGGTCGGTAGAGAACCCGCCCGCGTAGATCTCATAGTCGAAACGTACGATCAGTTCGTGCTTGCCGGGCGTCACCTGAAAATAACGGCCATCGTCCAGGCGCTTGCCATCGAGGCGGTCGGCCATGATGACCCTGCCGGGTGTCATGGTGTATAGGTCTACCCAGGCCTGTTTGGGATCTTTGGGCGGTAGGGGGCTGGCACAAGCTCCCAGTGCACTGAGGGCGATCAGCATCATGGGCTGGCGCATGGCAGGGTTTTCCACTTGCAGTGAATATGTGACAAGCATAGCGCTGTTTTGGATGCTTTACGTCCGTTGGCAGCCTGCCGGTTCGCCCTGGCTGACCAGTTTCTGTTGCTGATCATAGAGCTTGATCCAGGGACGGAAGCCGATGCTGCCAGCCTGCAGTTGGTAACGCTCGCCAGCATCGAAGCCCTTGAAGGCTACCTTGACCTGGCAATCACGCCATAGCGGGGCGTCGACGGGACCGATGTTGCTGGGCGCCACCGGGAATTGATAGCGCACGGTCAGCTCATGGTTGCCAGGCGGTACCTGGAAATAACGGTTGTCGTCCCAGTCGCGTGCGTCGACTTTCACCGCGTCCAGGGAGGTCTGCTGGCCTGGTTCAAGGTCGACCCACGCCTGAGAGGGGTCGGGGTCGGGCAATGTCGAACAGGCCGTTGTCAGCAGCAAGGAACCGGTAACCCACAATGCGCGCATGGCGAAACTCCCCTTCGGCACGATAATCTTTAGGCGAATGGGGTTGAGCGAATAAGACGGTAAACGATGCTTGGAATAGTGCTTGCGCAGCGCTCAGACCCTGGGGCACTCGACCGTGTTTTCACCCGGTTTGTTCCGCTACTGGTCGCCGCGCTGCTCAACGGTTGCAGCAGCGCTGGCTACTATGGCCAGCTGGCAGCCGGCCAGTGGGAGCTGCTGCAGGCGCGTCGGCCCGTGACGAAGGTGATGGCTGATCCTGCCACGTCTGTGCCATTGCGCGCTCGGCTGGAGTACGCCCAACAAGCGCGAGCGTTCGCTACCCAGCAGCTGAAATTGCCCGACAACCGAAGCTACACGATGTACGCCGACTTGGGCCGCCCCTACGTCGTGTGGAATGTTTTCGCCACCCCCGAGTTGTCGCTTCAGCCAGTCACCCACTGTTTTCCCATTGCCGGGTGCGTGGCTTACCGCGGCTATTATCGTCAGGGCGCAGCACGGGGTGCAGCGGCGTTGATGCGCCAGCAGCACCTTGACGTCTATGTGGGCGGCGTTGAAACCTATTCGACCCTGGGCTGGTTCGATGACCCCATCTTGTCATCGATGATGGGCTGGGGTGAAGAGCGCCTGGCCACACTGATCTTTCACGAGCTGGCTCATCAGCGTGTCTATGTGCAAGACGATACGGCCTTCAACGAGTCATTCGCGTCGTTCGTGGAGCAGCAAGGCACGCGGCAATGGCGGCTCAGCCGTGGGCTGGCGGCCACCGGCGACGACCATGGTCCGCAGCGCGAGCAGTTCATTCGCTTGGTGCTGGCCACGCGGGCACGGCTACAGGCCCTTTATGCGGCGCCCACCGATGATCAAACCAAGCGCTTGGCCAAGCGGGCCGAGTTCGAGCGGTTGCGGCGCGATTACCATTCGCTGCGCGATGGCCCATGGGGAGGCGACAGGCGTTACGACGCTTGGGTCTATGGGCCGATGAACAATGCGAAATTGCTGCCATTCGGACTGTACGACCAGTGGGTGCCTGCTTTTTCGGTTTTGTTTCGCCAGGTCGAAGGTGACTGGGAACGCTTTTATGAGCGCGTCGGGCAACTGGCTTCATTGCCCCTCGCAGCGCGTACTGCAGCCTTGCAAGGGTTGATGCCAAGGGCTAGGTCGCGCTAGCCGGTTGCCCAGCCCTTCAGCGAGGTTGCCTGTTGAACGCCTCGTGCATCTCGGCCAGGGAGGCGAAATGGAACGCCGGCGCTTCTGCCATCAGTTCCTCGCGGCTTCCGAACCCATACCCTACTGCCACGGCCTGCAAACCGTTGCTACGGGCTCCGATCAGGTCATGCTTGCGATCGCCGATCATGAGCGTGTGCGCCGGGTCCAGCCCTTCTTCGTCCAGCAAGTGGCGAATCAGCTCGACCTTGTTGGTTCGCGTACCGTCCAGCTCGCTGCCGTAGATCACTTTGAAATGCTGATCGAAGGCGAAGTGGCGGGCAATTTCGCGCGCGAATTCCCACGGCTTGGAAGTCGCTATGTAGAGCGTGCGGCCTTGGCCATTGAGGGTCTCGAGCAGCTGCGGCACCCCGTCGAACACGAGGTTTTCGTACAGGCCCGTGACGCGAAAACGCTCACGGTAGAAGTTGACCGCCTCCCAGGCCTTGGCTTCGTCGAAACCGTAGAACTGCATGAACGCCTGCAACAACGGCGGGCCGATGAAGTGTTCAAGACGTGAGAGGTCTGGCTCGTCGATACCCAGTTTCGCCAAGGCGTACTGGATGGAGCGGGTGATACCCAGGCGTGGGTCGGTCAGGGTGCCATCAAGGTCGAACAGAATGTTTTGCTGGTGCATAGGGAAGGTTTCCGCTTGAGTGCTGCGCCGCATGCTGGCGGGCAAGCCGTGCCCGCATGGCTGTGGAAAAACGATCAGTCTGGCTGATCGAAGCCCTCGGCCAGGTGCTGGTCCTTGAGCTTCACATAGTTGCCAGCGCTGTAGGCGAAGAAGGCACGTTCCTGGTCGTTCAACAACCGGACCTGCCTGACTGGGCTGCCCATGTACAGGTAGCCACTGACCAGGCGCTTGCCCGGTGGCACCAGGCTGGCGGCGCCAATGATCACCTCGTCCTCGACGATGGCGCCGTCCATGACGGTACTGCCCATGCCAACCAGGATGCGGTTGCCCAATGTGCAGCCGTGCAGCATGACCTTGTGCCCGATGGTGACTTCGTCACCGATGATCAGCGCAAAGCCATCAGGGTTGAACGGGCTGGCGTGGGTGATGTGCAGCACACTGGCGTCCTGCACACTGGTCCGCGCGCCGATACGGATGCGGTGCATGTCGCCTCGCACGACCACCAATGGCCAGACCGAACTGTCTTCGCCGATCTCCACATCGCCCAGTACCACCGCCGAGCGGTCGACGAAGGCCCGCGCTCCGAGCTTGGGATGGTGTTGCTGGAAGCTTCGAATGGCCATGATAGTGTTCCTCATGTGTGCCGATAGGCTGGCTGGCTGCTGCGGTCGGCGTCGATTGTAATTAAGATGGGGCCGTGTTTCTTCTGCCAAGGTATCCAAACCGTGACTGCGAACAACCCGCTTCTGCAATCCCACGATCTGCCGCCCTTCTCGCAAATCCGTGCAGAGCACGTGCTGCCGGCGATCGAAGCGATCCTGGCCGACAACCGTAAAGCCATTGCCAGGATTCTTGAAGAACAAGGCGCAGCGCCTACATGGGCAGGCCTGGTGCTGGCGATGGACGAACTGAACGACCGCCTCGGGGCCGCCTGGAGCCCGGTGAGCCACCTCAATGCGGTGTGCAATAGCCCAGCGTTGCGTGAAGCCTATGAGGCCTGCCTGCCAGCGCTGAGTGCCTACTCCACGGAGCTTGGGCAGAACCGCGCGCTGTTCGATGCCTACCAGGCACTGGCTGCAAGCCCTGAAGCTGCCTCGTTCGATGTGGCGCAAAAGACCATCCTTGAACATGCATTGCGCGACTTCCGCCTGTCGGGCATCGACCTGCCCGCCGCAGAACAGCAGCGCTACGCTGAGGTGCAGAGCAAACTCAGCGAGCTGGGCAGCCGTTTCTCCAACCAGCTGTTGGATGCCACCCAGGCATGGAGCAAGCACGTCACCGACGAAACCACGCTCGACGGCCTGCCCGACTCGGCCAAGGCCCAGATGGCCGCCGCTGCCGCCGCCAAGGACCTCGAGGGCTGGCTGATCACGCTAGAGTTCCCCAGCTATTACGCGGTGATGACCTACGCCAGCGACCGCGCGCTGCGCGAAGAGCTGTATGCGGCCTACTGTACCCGCGCTTCGGATCAGGGCCCGAACGCGGGGCAGTTCGATAACGGTCCGGTGATGCAGCAGATTCTCGATCTGCGCCAGGAGCTTGCCGAATTACTGGGCTACAAGAACTACGCCGAGCTCAGCCTGGCGACCAAGATGGCCGAGTCCAGCGACCAGGTGTTGAGCTTCCTGCGCGATCTGGCCAAGCGCTCCAAGCCCTTCGCCGCCCGCGACCTGGCCCAGCTCAAGGCCTATGCTGCCGAACAGGGTTGTCCCGAGCTGGCCAGCTGGGATGCCGGCTACTTTGGCGAGAAGCTGCGAGAGCAGCGCTACAGCGTGTCCCAGGAAGCACTGCGCGCCTACTTCCCCATCGACAAGGTGCTAGGCGGCCTGTTCAGCATCGTGCAGCGCCTGTACGGCATCGAGATCAACGAGCTCAAGCAGTTCGATGCCTGGCACCCGGATGTACGCCTGTTCGAGATCAAGGAGAACGGCCAGCATGTGGGGCGTTTCTTCTTCGACCTCTATGCCCGCGCCAACAAGCGTGGCGGTGCCTGGATGGACGGTGCGCGTGACCGTCGCGTAACGGCGCAGGGCAAACTGCAAAGCCCGGTGGCCAACCTGGTGTGCAACTTCACCCCTGCCGCGCCGGGCAAACCTGCCTTGCTGACCCATGACGAGGTCACGACGCTGTTCCATGAGTTCGGCCATGGCTTGCACCACCTGTTGACCCGCATCGACCACGCTGGAGTGTCCGGCATCAACGGCGTGGCATGGGATGCGGTAGAACTGCCCAGCCAGTTCATGGAGAACTGGTGCTGGGAGCCCGAAGGCCTTGCCTTGATCTCCGGCCATTACGAAACTGGCGAGGCGCTGCCGCAGGACCTGCTGGACAAGATGCTGGCTGCGAAGAACTTCCAGTCGGGCATGATGATGGTGCGCCAGCTCGAGTTCTCGCTGTTCGACTTTGAGCTTCACGCCAGCCACGGTGACGGCCGTACGGTACTGCAGGTGCTCGAAGGGGTGCGCGATGAAGTGTCGGTCATGCGCCCACCGGCCTATAACCGCTTCCCCAACAGTTTTGCGCACATCTTCGCGGGCGGTTATGCCGCAGGTTACTACAGCTATAAATGGGCTGAAGTGTTGTCGGCCGATGCCTTCTCGCGGTTCGAGGAAGAAGGCGTTTTCAATGCCGAAACAGGCCGGGCGTTCCGCGAAGCGGTGCTGGCACGCGGCGGCTCGCGTGCGCCGATGGTATTGTTCGTCGACTTCCGCGGTCGCGAGCCGTCCATTGACGCCTTGCTGCGCCACAGCGGTCTGGCCGAAGAATCGGCAGCATGAGCGAGGATGCCGTGAACAAGACCAAGAAGCGCTTCATCGCCGGCGCGGTATGCCCGGCGTGCAGTGAAGCTGACAAGCTGACGATGTGGAACGAAGACGGTGTGCCGCACCGCGAGTGCGTGGCGTGTGGTTTTACCGATACGCTCAATGAGCAGGGCTTGTCGGTACCCAGTGAACTGGGCACGCGGGTCAACCAACAAGCGCCCAAGCCGGCAGCGGCGAAAGTGCAGACCGTGCAGTTCTTTCCCAATCCGAAGCTGAAGAAACCGGCCGATTGACCACCGCACCGCCCGGGTGCAAGGCCCGGGCGGTGGCGGCTGGTGGTAATTAAGAGCGACCTGCACGCTTGCGCAGTCGTCCACGCTTGCATGCTCCCATCATTGAGCAAGGTAACGCGTGATGAGCAACCCGCTTCTGCAAGACGGCAATGTGCCCGTCGACTACCCCTCCATTACAGTCGAAAGCATGCAGGATGCGTTCGACCAGGTCCTTGAGCAGTATGCACAGGGCATCGAGCGCGTGATCAACAGCCAGCCATCGATGCCAACATGGGATGACCTGGTGCTGGCCATGGATGATCTGGACGCCCAGGTGTACGCAGTGCTTTATGGGGTAATGCCCTTTCTGGGCAAAGGGCAGACCTGGAGTGACCCTATCCTGGCGTTTCATATCGCGGCCAGCGCTGCGTTGGACTCAAGGTTCAGTAACGAGCAGCTTCAGTCGCTGTATGAACAGCTGGCGCACAGCGATATCGGCGTTAACCTCGATGATCGCCAGCGGGCAACACTGCGCTGGCACTTGGAAAGGTTTCGCGTGAGTGGCGCTTCCCTGCCCACGAGCGACAAGGCGCGGCTGCTCGACCTGCAACGTCGGATAACCGAGCTTGAAGAGCAGTATCTGATTAATCTCGACCAGCCGGACATGATCGTCGATGACGTCACTCAGCTGCGTGGTCTGTCCCAACGCAGTCTCGATGAGTTGAGCGAGCGAGCAAGGCAGCGTGGCAGTAACGGATGGTCCATACCTTGCGAAAGCTGGGCTGCCGAGCGTGTGCTGGAAGAGGCCGAGCTGGGTGCTCTCCGTGAGCAGGTGTATCAGGCTTTTCATGGACGTGGCGTCAATACCGACCTGTCGCAAGATAATGGTCAAGTGCTGCAGCAACTGGCCCTTCTGCGCCATGAACGAGCGACGCTATTGGCGTTCTCCGATCACATGACCCTGAGCTTGGCGCGTAAAAGTGCTGGTTCGCCAGACCAGGTTCGCGCCTTCCTGCAAAGCTTGGCTGCTGGCATGAAGCCCGTGGTGCTGCAGTGGCGCTCAGACTTTGAGCGTGACGCTCAGGCATTGGGTCTGGAAGACATGCAGCCCTGGGACCTACGCTTTGCCCAAAAGCAACTGCGAGACGCGGCCAAGATAGTGCCAAAGGACGCGCTGCGCGAATTTTTCCCGATGGCTGCCGTCATCGACGCGTTGGTCCAGCTGGCCAAGCGGCTCTTTGACCTGGAGTTGAGGCCCACCCCTGCCCCCGTATGGGCACCCTCGGTACTGGTGTTCGAGGCATTCCAGGACGACGCACGGATTGGCTTGCTCTACCTCGATGCCGTGCAGCACGCCGGTAAGCAGGCAGAGGCGGTGTTCACAACGTATGTGCGTAACCGCCGGATCGACGCGGAAGGGATTTTCCAGCAAGCGGTGGTGATCGTCTTCAGCGATGTGCCCGAAGGTAGTGCAGGTGCGCAGCCACTGTTGGATCACCTCGCGTTGCGCAAGCTGTATCACGAGTTCGGCCATGCCTTGCACCACCTCTTGGTGCGCACGGACAATCAGATCCAGTCGGGCGTAGTCGAACTCGGTACGGACGGTACGGAGCTCTTCGGCAAGCTGTTCGAACGTTGGGTGTGGAACGCCGCCTATCTCGTCAGCATTTCCTCGCACTATTCGGATGGGCGTCAGATTGACAGGGCGCAGGTCGAGCAGTGCGTCGAGCGCTACAGACGCGAAGCCATCGGCGAAGCCGCGCTTGAGCTGAGCAAGGCCTTGTTCGATGTGGATCTGCACACGAACCCAGCTGACGGGAAAACCCTTCGCCAGCGATTTACTCGATCGCGCGAGCAATGTGGTTACTGGCCTTTGAACGCCCTAGAGCACCCAGCCCACGCCTTCGACCACCTGGTTACCGGCTATGACGCCGGTTATTACGCGTACCTCTGGGCAGATGTATGTGCTGTGGATATCTTCACCCGCTTCGAGCAAACAGGGCTACTTGATCGTGCACTTGGACAGGCGCTGTTCGAGTCATTGATTGCCCCCGGAGCATCGCGCCCATTGCGTGAAGGAGTGATGCAGTTTCTTGGCCGTGAGACAAACCTACACCCCTATCTCCAGTGGCTTCAGGCCGTCGGATGATCGGGCTGGCAATTAGTCGCCAGGCCCTTTACTGTACATGCATACAGTAAAGGGTGTAGCCATGTCATATTCACCTCCGTTGAAGGGCCGCGGCACTGCGCATAACCCGCATAACCGCTTCGGCCCTACCCACTCTTCGCATGAGGACGATGGCTGGTACCAAGATGTACCGGTCACGCAAGGGACCGAAGTGCGGATCGAGACGGCCAAGACGGTTATCAGCCGCAATACCTCACCCGATTTGCCCTTCGACCGGTCGATAAACCCTTATCGCGGTTGCGAGCACGGGTGCATCTACTGCTATGCACGCCCTTCGCACGCCTATTGGGATTTGTCGCCTGGTCTGGATTTCGAAACCAAGCTGATTGCCAAGACCAATGCAGCCGATGTGCTGGCGCAGCAGCTGAGCAAACCTGGGTACGTGTGTGCGCCAATCAACCTGGGGGCGAACACCGACCCTTATCAGCCCATAGAGCGCGAATACATGCTGACCCGGCGTTTGCTGGAGGTGCTGCTGAAGTTTCGCCACCCAGTGACCATCGTTACCAAGGGCGCCTTGGTTCTGCGTGACCTTGACCTGTTGACCGAAATGGCCAGCTTGCGGCTCGTGCGCGTGATGATCAGCCATACCACCCTTGATGCCGGCCTCAAGCGCATTCTGGAGCCCCGTGCCGCTTCGCCTGCTGCACGCTTGCGGGCCATACGCCTGCTGCGCGATGCCGGCGTACCCGTAGGCGTCCTGTGCTCGCCGATCATTCCCATGATCAACGACTGTGAACTGGAGCAGTTGCTGGAGTCGGCGCAAGAGGCTGGGGCGCAAAGCGCAGCCTACATGATGCTTCGCTTACCGCTTGAGGTGGCCCCTCTGTTTGAGCAGTGGTTGCACGATCACTACCCGCAGCGTGCAGCCCATGTAATCAGCCTGATTCGGCAAAGCCGGGGTGGAGCGCTTTATGACAGCCGTTTCGGTGCTCGTATGCAGGGCGAGGGTATTTTTGCGCAGTTGTTGGCGCAGCGTTTTGACAGGGCTGTACGCAAGCTGAACCTGGAGGGCCGTGAATCTCTGCAACTTGATTGCTCATTGTTCAGCCCACCCGGCAGACAACTTCAATTGCTTTGAACCAATTAACGTACATGCTGTCTGGCTTGCTCGTTGATATCTAAGTGCCATCATCGGATGGCTGTCTTATATCAACTCACAGCCAACAGAAGCGATGTTTGCGCGGGAGGCAATTGTGAACTGGGCCACAAAAAAAAGTTTTGGCTAATTGTGAATTGCCTCTCATTTTTTGTGAAAGGCGATCAGTCAGCGGTAGTGGCGTTTAGCTGCCAGCATTACTGGCGCTCATGGTAGAGACCAGCTACGGCGCGGGTTTCAGAGGCACGCGTGAGGTCAATTCGAAGAACGCTCGTACCAATTTTGTAGGAAAAGACTTACATGGCTGTAAGAGATTTACCATTTCGTTAGCAATTGTTGCTCCGGTAACCTCCGCGCCATTGTGGATCGCCTCTCGTAACTTGAAAGCATCTGGTCAGCCCAGGTGGATATTTCGAGCGAGGCGCGTTTTGCCCCTCATCAGTAGTTGAAGATCTGTAACACACGCTCGGTGGAATACCTTGCGATTGGGTCAGCGTTTAATTCATGGACGAATAGTGTGGATATTGCAGAAACTGTCAGCCTGAAAGATCGCGCCAAGAAAAAACTTGAACGCGATGCCGGCCCGCTGATTATCGACGCGCTCAACCATCCGCAGACCGTCGAGTTGATGTGTAACGGCGACGGTAAGCTGTGGCTCGAACAATTGGGCCAACCGATGAGGCACATTGGCGACCTGCGCCCGGCGCAGGCCGAGTCCATCATCAAGACCGTGGCCGGCTTCCATGGCAAGGAAGTGACCCGCAGCAAACCGCTGCTCGAAGGCGAATGGCCCCTCGACGGGTCGCGCTTCGCGGGCCAGCTTCCGCCAGTGGTGCGCGCCGCCACGTTTGCGATCCGAAAAAAAGCGGTCGCCATCTACACCCTGGACCAGTATGTGGAGTCGGCCATCATGACGCCGGCCCAGTGCGATGCCATCAAGCGGGCCATCCGCGATCACCGCAATATCCTCGTTATCGGCGGTACGGGTACCGGCAAGACCACCCTGGTCAACGCGGTCATCAACGAGATGGTCATCGAGTTTCCCAGTGAGCGGGTATTCATCATCGAGGACACCGGTGAGATTCAGTGCGCTGCCAAGAACTTCGTGCAGTACCACACCACCGTCGACGTAAGCATGACCCACCTGCTCAAGACCTCCTTGCGCATGCGGCCTGACCGCATCTTGGTCGGTGAGGTGCGTGGCGAAGAGGCACTCGACCTGATCGACGCCTGGAACACTGGTCACCCTGGCGGTGCTGCGACCCTGCATGCCAACAGCGCCAGTGAAGGGCTGACCCGTCTTAAATCCCTGGTTTCTCGCAACAAGTCGGCCCCGGCCGACATCGAGCCGCTGATTGGCGAAGCGGTTCACGTCGTCATCTCCATCGCCAGAACCCCAGAAGGCCGCCGCATCCAGGAAATCCTCGAGGTTTCCGGGTACGAAAACGGCCGTTACATCATGCGCAACCTCTAGGAAAACATCGCACATGCAAGCCAACATTTCTCTGTCCCGCATCAATGCCCAAACGTTTGGCTACCTGGCGCTCTGCCTGTTGATGCTCTACGTAATGGTCACCCCGGAAAATGCATTCGCCTCTACTGCCGGTAGCGGCAGCTTGCCCTACGAGAGCTGGTTGGAGTCTCTGCAGAAATCGGTGACTGGCCCAGTCGCCTTTGCCCTGTCGCTGATCGGCATCGTGGTCGCAGGCGGCGTGCTGATCTTCGGTGGCGACCTCAACGGTTTCTTCCGCACGCTGATCTTCCTGGTGCTGGTTATGGCACTGATCGTGGGCGCCAACAACATCATGCAGAAATTCTTCGGCACCTCGGCTGAACTGGCCCAATCGGTACCGATGATGACTGCCCACTCGGTACAAGGGCAGGTCTGAACCATGGCGCTGCGCACCATCCCTATTCGCCGTGCGGGAAACCGCGACAATCTGTTCATGGGTGGCGACCGCGAGCTGGTGATGTTCTCCGGCCTGCTGGCATTCGCCCTGATCTTCAGCGCCCAGGAATTGCGCGCCACGGTAGTCGGGCTGGTGCTGTGGTTTGCCGCACTTTTCATTCTGCGGGTCATGGCCAAGGCCGACCCGAAGATGCGCCCGGTGTACCTGCGTCATCGACGCTACAAGTCTTACTACCCGGCGCGTAGTACCCCGTACAGGGACAACCCGCCAAGTCAGGGAAATCAATACAAATGATCGAAGGTATTGCGTATGCCATCGCAGCCCTCGGTGCGTTGCTGGTCCTGCTGCTGGTCCAGCGTCTCCTGCAGGTCGATGCCGAGCTCAAGCTCAAAAAGCACCGCTCCAAAGATGCGGGCCTCTCAGATCTGCTGAACCATGCGGCGCTGGTCGACGACGGTGTGATCGTCGGCAAGAACGGCGCATTCATGGCTGCGTGGTTGTATCGAGGTGACGATAACGCCAGCAGCACCGACGCCCAGCGCGAGTTGGTATCGCTGCGTATCAACCAGGCCTTGGTTGGGTTGGGCAGTGGGTGGATGATCCACGTCGATGCCGTGCGGCGTCCTGCGGTCAATTATTCCAGCAAGGGTTTCTCGCATTTCCCGGATCGGCTCACCGAAGCGATGGACGAAGAGCGACGCAGCTTCTTCGAGTCATTGGGATCGTTGTATGAAGGTTATTTCGTCCTGACGCTGACTTACTTCCCACCCATGCTGGCGCAGCAGAAGTTCGTCGAGCTGATGTTCGACGATGACACACCGCCGCCAGACCACAAGGCGCGCACGCGTAACCTTATCGAGCAATTCAAGCGCGATTGCACCAGTGTCGAGGGCAGCCTGTCGTCGGTGCTCAAGATGACACGTTTGAAGGCCAATACGCTGGTGACAGAGGAAGGCGCACAGATCACCCATGAGGATCTGCTCAGCTGGGTCCAGTTCTGCGTGACCGGTATAAGCCAACCCGTACAGTTACCAAGCAACCCCATGTACCTGGATGCCATTCTTGGCGGCAAGGAACTGTGGGGGGGCGTGGTACCGAAGATCGGCCGCAACTTCATTCAGGTGGTGGCGATAGAAGGTTTTCCGCTGGAGTCTGCGCCCGGCATCCTGGCCGCGCTTGCCGAGCTGCCCTGCGAATACCGGTGGTCCAGTCGCTTCATATTCATGGATACCCATGAGGCCGTGCGACACCTGGATAAATACCGCAAGAAATGGAAGCAGAAGGTTCGTGGCTTTTTCGATCAAGTCTTCAACACAAACAGCGGCAATATCGACCAGGACGCGCTCTCGATGGTGCAGGATGCGGCTGACGCGATCGCCGAGGTCAACAGTGGCTTGATCGCTCAGGGCTATTACACCAGCGTCGTCGTCTTGATGGATGAGGACCGCCAGCAACTTGAAGAAGCCGCCCGTGGTGTGGAGAAGGCCATCGAGCGGCTTGGCTTTGCCGCTCGTATCGAGACCATCAATACGCTGGACGCGTATCTGGGAAGCCTGCCGGGCCATGGCGTTGAAAACGTCCGTCGCCCGTTGATGAATACGCTGAACCTGGCTGACATGCTGCCCACCAGCAGCATCTGGACAGGCAGCGCCGAAGCCCCCTGCCCACTCTACCCGCCGCTTTCGCCGGCGCTGATGCACTGTGTAACCAGCGGTGCCACGCCGTTCCGTCTGAATCTGCACGTGCGCGATCTGGGTCACACATTCATGTTCGGCCCCACGGGTGCGGGTAAGTCCACGCACCTGGCGCTGATCGCTGCACAACTGCGCCGCTACCAGGGCATGTCGATTTTCGCCTTCGACAAAGGCATGTCCATGTACCCCCTCGCAGCAGGTATCCGGGCAGAAAGTGCCGGGAGCTCCGGGCTTCACTTCACCGTAGCGGCCGACGACGAGCGTCTTGCCTTCTGCCCGCTGCAGTTCCTGGAAACCAAGGGTGACCGCGCGTGGGCGATGGAATGGCTCGATACCATCCTGGCGCTGAACGGCCTTGAGACCACCGCTGCACAGCGTAACGAAATTGGCCATGCGGTGATGAGCATGTACCGCGACGGTTCGCGCACCCTCTCCGAGTTCTGCCTGGTGGTGCAGGACGAGAACGTGCGTGAAACCCTGCGCCAGTACACCGTCGACGGAACCATGGGGCACCTGCTCGATGCCGATGAGGATGGTTTGACACTGTCCGACTTCACCGTCTTCGAGATCGAAGAACTGATGAACCTGGGCGACAAGTACGCCTTGCCAGTGCTGCTTTATCTGTTCCGCCGTATCGAACGCGCGCTCAAGGGGCAGCCGGCGGTGATCATTCTCGACGAAGCCTGGCTGATGCTTGGCCACCCCGCTTTCCGCGAGAAAATCCGTGAGTGGCTCAAAGTGTTGCGTAAGGCCAACTGCCTGGTACTGATGGCTACCCAGAGCCTGTCGGATGCCGCCAACTCCGGCATTCTCGATGTCATCGTCGAGTCGACGGCCACCAAGATCTTCCTGCCTAACGTCTATGCACGTGATGAAGACACTTCGTTGCTGTACCGGCGCATGGGCTTGAACGCCCGGCAGATCGAAATCCTCGCCACCGCCGTACCCAAGCGTCAGTACTACTACGTCTCGGAAAACGGCCGCCGGTTATATGACCTTGCCCTGGGTCCGCTCGCCCTGGCGTTCGTCGGCGCCTCCGACAAAGAGTCGGTGGCCGCCATCAAGCGACTGGAAGCCAAGTATGGCAACGGTTGGGTGGACGAATGGCTGGCCGCCCGTGGCCTCAGACTGAATGATTATGGAGTGGCCGCATGAGCTTCGCTGAACGCATGAAAGCGATGGTGCGCAAACGCCCCGCTGAATCTGTCGATACCGTTACCGGCGCCCCGTCGCCGCAAGGCGCAGTACTCGACAACCCCTACCTGACGGCCCGCCGTACCTGGAATGACCATGTCGGCAGCGTCGTGACCTCGCGCCTGATGTGGCAGGTGGTTGCGATCCTGTCGATGATGATCGCCCTGGCCTGTGTGGGCGGGCTGATTCATATCGGCAGCCAGTCCAAGTTCGTGCCCTACGTGGTTGAAGTGGACAAGCTTGGGCAGCCATTGGCGGTAGCGCCGGCGCAGGTGGCGCAGCCAGTCGATCAACGCGTTGTGAAATCGCAAATCGCCAGCTTCATTGCCGATGCCCGCACCGTCACGCCGGACGTGGCGCTGTTGCGCAAATCGATCTTCCGCATTTATGCGCTGCTCAGCCAGAACGATCCGGCTACGCAGAAAATGAACGAATGGCTCAACGGCACCAAGGACTCGAGCCCGTTCGTGCGCGCTGCAGAGGAAACCGTCAGCGTCGACATCCGTTCGGTCATGCAGCAGACCCCGGAGACATGGCAGGTGGACTGGGAAGAAGTGACTCGTGATCGGCAAGGCCTGGTCAAGAGCAAAGTCAACTGGCGTGCCCTGGTAACCACCTATACCGCCGAACCCACTACTCAAACCAGCGAAGAGCAACTGCGGATGAACCCGATCGGGACCTATGTGCGCGACTTCTCCTGGTCTAAGCAACTCTGAAGGACCGACCATGAACCGTTATCTTTGCGCTTTGCTCGCCGCCGCACTGCCTGCGTTCGTTCAGGCCGCGCCCGGCACCAGTCAGGCCGACCTGTACTTCTCGGACGCCAACCCCACCTTGACCCCGCAGGAAAAGGCCGCCCTGGCCATTTCCCAGCGTTGGCAGCAGGCCAGTGCCACTGGCATCAAGCCGGTCGATGGCGGCGATGGTACTGCCCGCTTCATCTTCGGTGCCCAGCAGCCGAGCATCGTCTGCGCCGTGTTGCAGGTGTGCGACATCGCCCTGCAAGCCGGTGAGCAGGTCAACTCGATCAACCTGGGTGACACTGCACGCTGGACCGTCGAGCCGGCCATCACCGGTGTGGGCCCGAGCGAAGTACAACACCTGATCATCAAGCCCATGGACGTGGGGCTGGAGACGTCGCTGGTGGTCACCACCAACCGCCGCACCTACCACTTCAAGCTCCGCTCGCACCGCACCCAGTACATGCCGCAGGTGGCCTTCACCTATCCGGAAGAAGCGCTGGCGAAGTGGAACATGATCAAGCAGCGCGAAACCACCGAGCGCAAGCGCGCGACCATCCCCGAAACCGGTGAATACCTGGGTAACCTGAGCTTCGACTACACCGTCGAAGGCGACACTGCCTGGAAACCCGTGCGGGTTTATAACGATGGCAGCAAGACCATCATCCAGATGCCGCAAACCGTAGCCCAGACCGAGGCCCCGTCGCTGATGGTGGTGCGCAAGGACGGCGGCTGGTTCCGGGATGATGAGACCGTGATGGTCAACTACCGCATCCAGGGCGACCGTTACATTGTTGACACCGTGTTCGACAAAGCCATCCTGATTGCCGGCGTGGGCAAGTCCCAGGACCGTGTCACCATCCAGCGGGGTAAATGAGCATGCGCGCTTGTCTAGCACTGTTCGCCACCCTGTGGCTGGCCGCCTGTGCCAACGGGCCTTATGGCAACTTCGCCGAGCGCACATCGCCTGCGGTCAACCAGCAGCTGGCGCAGGCCACCGTTCGCCAGTTGGCGGTGGTGCACCCGCCTGCCAGCACCCGCTTGCGTTTTGCTCAGGAAACCCGTGATGGCTTCGGCACTGCCCTGTTGAGCACCCTGCGCGCCTCGGGCTATTCCGTGCAGGAGTTCGACCCCAAGGCGCAGCCAGCGCCTGCTGCGCGCGGCGTGGTACCTGCGCTGCCGCTGAACTACGTGGTCGACACCCCCAAAGACACCCAGCTACTGCGGGTGATCCTGCGGGTCGGCCCTGAAACCCTGAGCCGTGCCTATGGCGTACAGAACGATCGCCTGCTGGCTGCTGGCGTCTGGGTTCGCAAGGAGTGACATGGGATGAGTAAAGCTAACGATGCCATGTCCCCGGATGCCTCCCCTGGCAAGCTGAACCGCAGCAGCGGTGTGCGTCGCGTGAACAACTGGCCGATGTACATCATCGGTGCTGCGACCGCTATCTTCCTGCTGATCATGATGCTGGTGGCAGCGGATCGGTCGGGTGAGCAGAGCGAGCCGAAGGACAAGAAGAGTGAAAAAACGGGCAACAGTAGCCTGTTTGCCAGTCAGATCAGCGGTATGGACTCGGACGGGATCATCCCAAGCAAGGCAGAACCGCCAAAAGTGCCAGTGCTCGACAACGCGCCCGCGCGCGAACCTGAGCGGCTTCAGGTGGTGCGCCCGGACAACCTTGATGCGCCGCCATTGCCTCCGCGTGCGTCGCAGCCAGATGTGAATGCGGACGAGTTGCAACGCATTCGCGTAATGAAGGCGCAGCAGTTCCAGGAGGCAGTGCGGGCCAGGAGCACCGTTCAGGTGCAAGCACCGCGTAGCGCAGCATCCTCTCAACCGACTCATGGTCCGCTGGGCCCTCAGGACGCGCTCGCAAACATTGCGGCTGCACGCCAACGGTTGGATGAACAGGCGCGAAGTGATCCAAACAGCGCCTTCAAGGCCCGCATGGCCGAACTGCGTCGTGCAGGCATGGGCGGCGTCGGTGGTGGCGCTGACGGCGACGATGACTCGCCGTTTAGAGTAACGCCTTCATCCGCTCGCAATGCGGGCTACGACCAGTTCGCCGCAGGTGGGAGCGAAGACCGTTGGGCACTGAATTCGAAAGTGGAGGCACCGAGAAGCCCTTACGAGTTGCGCGCCGGCTTCATTATTCCCGCGATGCTGGTGTCTGGGATCAACTCCGACTTGCCAGGGCAGATCATTGGGCAGGTCACTCAGGGCGTCTACGACACGGCGACCGGCAAGCACTTGTTGGTGCCTCAGGGCGCGCGGCTGGTGGGGTCGTACTCCAGCGAGGTGGCCTATGGTCAGGCGCGAGTACTGGTTGCCTGGCAGCGCATCATCTTTCCAGATGGCAAGACGATGGATATCGGCGCGATGCCTGGAGCGGACGGCCTGGGCTATTCCGGTCTGAGCGATCAAGTCAATAACCACTATGTGCGACTCTTCGGGTCTGCCTTCCTGATGTCCGGCGTAGTGGCCGGTATCAGCTTGAGCCAAGACCAGAACAACAGCAGCAGTTTTGGTGGCGGCAATCAGCGCGAGAGTGCCAGCAGCGCCATGAGCGAAGCACTGGGTCAGCAGTTGGGTCAGGTGACGGCCCAGATGATCGCCAAGAACCTGAATATCGCCCCCACCCTCGAGATTCGCCCTGGATTCCGTTTCAACGTGATGGTCACCAAAGACCTTACGTTTTCCAAGCCTTATCAATCGTTTGACTACTGATGGACTAAGTCAAGGAGAGGACTATGAACAGACCTACCGCGTTTAAATCGGCTCTTGGCTTATTGGCTGGTATCGGGCTCGCCCTGCAAGCCCATGCTGGGATTCCAGTGATCGATGGAGCGAATGTGGCGCTTAATAAGGTCACTTCTATTGAAAGCATTGCCCAGACGGCAAAGCAGATCGAAGAGTATGCAACGCAGGTTAACCAATACAAGACACAGCTTGATCAGTACGAAAACATGATCAAGAATACTGTCGCCCCTGCAGCTTATATCTGGGATGAAGCGAACAACACGATCAACAAACTGATGCGTGCCCAGGATATGCTGGACTACTACACCAATCAGGCGGGTAGTTTCGATTCCTATTTGGATAAGTTCCAGGATACAAGCTACTACAGGAACTCCCCCTGCTATGGGAGCGGCGGATGCTCAGCTGAAGACGAGGCGGCCATTCAGAAACAACAGGACATGGCCACTGCATCCCAGAAAAACGCAAACGATGGGATGTTCAAGAGCATCAAACAGCAGCAAGAAAACCTGAAAGCGGACGCTCGGCAGCTTGAGAGGCTCCAACAGGCCGCCACCACTGCCGATGGACAAGTGAAGGCCATTCAATATGCCAACCAACTGTCTAGCCAGCAGGCCAATCAGCTACTTCAACTGCGTACCTTGATGCTGGCGCAGCAAACCGCCGAAGCCAACCGTCATGCTGCAGAGCTCGATGAGCGAGCACGTGGCGAAGCCCAGAATCGCAGGCTCACCGATTGGACTTATAAAAAGAGCCCTAAAGATGATTTTTAATGGAGAAGTTATGAAAGTGTTTAGCGTAAAAGCTGCCCTCGTGCTGGTTACTGCCGGGTTGCTGGCAGGTTGCTTTGGCGAAGACGTACCGCAGGCTACGGCTGAAAACTGCTCGCCCGTTATGTACGAAAAAGTCCTTGCAGAACTTTCGAAAGAGGCCAGTAAAAATGAGTTCAAAGCCAACTGTGATAGTTTCTTGTCTTCCAAAAAAATGACGGATTGGGAATTTAAGAAAAGTCCGAAAGACGATTTCTAGTAAGGAATGAGTTTTATGCTTGGCAAACGTCGGGATTTGTTCGTAAACGCCTTGGCTATCCTCGCCATTCTGTCAATCCCGGCGGTGGCTCAAGCGGCGGGCCCCGGGTTAGGCAGCTCGGGAATCATGAACGAAGTGCTCCATCGCTTCCGTGATGCCACCCAGGAATGGTTGCCCGCCATTCAGGCTGCTGCTGAACGGCTGTTTTTGGCACTGACCGTGATTTCCATGGTGTGGACGTTTGGGCTCATGCTGCTCAAAAAAGCCGACATTGGCGAGTTTTTCGCAGAGCTGATCCGGTTTCTGGTGGTGTTCGGGTTGTTTTGGTGGTTACTGAGAAATGCCATGCAGGGCCTCCAATTGGCTGAGAGCATCGTGAGATCATTGAGCGAACTGGGATCGACAACCGGTAATATTGGTACTACTGATCTCCAGCCGTCTACCATTGTCGACATAGGGTTCGAACTCTATGACCGGACAGTTAAAGCGACTGATAAGCTGAGCTGGTACCAAATGGGCCGGCAGATCACTATGGAACTAATGGCAATCGTTGTTCTGGTCGTCCTGGCCGTAGTGGGTATCAACCTGCTAATACTTCTGGCATCGAGTTGGTTCTTATTGTATGCCGGTGTGTTTTTCTTGGGCTTCGGCGGCTCGCGATGGACTTCTGATATCGCCTTGAACTATTACCGAGCGGTATTAGGTGTCGGGGCCCAGCTGTTTTCGATGGTCCTTCTTGTCGCCATTGGCAAACGTTTCATTGAAGACTTCGCTAACCGCATCAGCGACAAAATGGCAGTGCAAGAGCTGGCTGTGATGCTCGTAGTCTCTGTGCTGCTACTTTTACTTGTTCACAAAATTCCGCCCATGATTGCAGCGCTGGTAGGTGGCGCAGGCAGTGCTTCATCGGGCATCGGAAACTTTAGCGCAGGCGCGGTAGTGGGTGCGGCAACTACCGCTGTTTCGATGGCTGGAAAGGGTGCATCTGCAGTCGCCAGCGGCGGGGCAAACCTGATAGGTGGTGCGCAGGCTGTGCATGCCGCATTCAAAGGAGCGCAATCAAGCGTCGCATCTGGCTCCGACATTGGCTCGCGCATGGCTAGCGGTCTTTCCGGCATGTTGGGTGGCGGCACCAATGGGGGCCAAGCGGGTTCACCTGGCGGCAAAAGTAGTAGTTCGGAATCAAGTCCTCTCAGCTCAGTGATGGGCCTGTCCTCATCATCGAGTGCGGGAAGCGTACAAAGCGCCTCCTCTAGCGGAGGCGAACAGTCCTTGACCAGTGCAGGTGCAGAGTCGTCTGGTTCATCTGCTGGCGGGGCGCAAGAGAGTGTCGCTGACGCTGGAGGTGGAAGCACAGCTGGGGGCAGTAACGACTCTGCAACCGCCGCTGGCGCTGCGGTTGCTCAGGGGGCTAGCACCTCTTCCGCCTCAAAAGACGCTGCAGGCAGCACCGCTGGCAGCGGTTCAGCTCAGACCTCCTCAAGTAAGTTGGGTAATGCGGGACGTGTCGCTTTGCAAACCACAGCGAATCTAATCTCAGGTTCAGGCCGTGTGGCGCAGGCGCGCGTAGACAAAAGCTCGGGCGGTAAGCTGGCTCAGGCAGTGAGCAATAGCGGCCAGCGTACATCAGGCAACTTGGACACGCAGTCAAAAAGCCGTGACTTCAACCCCGACGCAGAAGTGAAGAGCTTCAGCGAGCGCAAACAAGATTTGTCCTGACCTGGAGGTCGTTGTGAAGAACTCAATACGCTCAACTCAAATACTGTTGGCCGCCACGCTTGCACTGGCTGTTGTGAGCCCAGCCCAAGCCGGTGACCCATGCGCCACAGTACTGTGCATGTTCGGCAAGCTCAAAGGCGCCGGTGTCGTTGAAGGCTGCGAGGGTCCAGTAGCCGACTATTTCAATATCGTTAAGAGAAAAAAGCATGGTGGTATCAAGTGGAACGATACCGCTAACGCCAGGCAGTCTTTCCTGGATAGCTGCCCAGCAGCTGACTCGGATAAGACCAAAGAAATTAACAACAAATTTGGCAAAGTGATCTAGGCCTACGCGCATGCCCATCGACGCCCCGCCTCCGCTCCCGCCACTCGAAGAGCCGATCGTGTGCTCGGTCATGGCCGCCGTTAAGTACGAGCTGCCCGTGAACATCGTGCTCGCGGTGGCAGCTCAGGAAGGCGGCAAGCCGGGCCAATGGGTGCGCAATACCAATGGCACCTACGACGTAGGCCCCATGCAGTTCAACACCAGCTACCTACGCGAGCTCGCCCGTTACGGCATCACTGCCCAGGATGTGGAGCAAGGTGGCTGCTATGCCTACGACTTGGCGGCTTGGCGCTTGCGCGGCCATGTGCGCAACGACCGTGGCGACTTGTGGACGCGGGTCGCCAACTACCACTCGCGCACCCCCGCCATCAATGCCCGCTATCGCCAGCAATTGATGCGTCGGGCGGCCTGGTGGGCCGATTGGCTGGATGAGCGCTTCGCCACGCAGCAAGTAGCACAAGGCGCCGTCTTGTCTACTGCCCCGGGCCAAGCGCCTGTCGTTGCGGCGAGCACCTTTTTTGAAGCGACGCCGGTCGTTGAAACGCAGCCAGCCGTGGCCCAGCCTAAGGCAGCGACCGCGTATGTGCCGCGAGGTCTGGTGCTGGGCGGCAAATGATAGTGAATGTACTGCGCGGTGACATTTCAATCAGCGCAAACCGTGAGTTGTTCACGTTGTTGGATACGCGTGTAGTGGCCCCAATTTCGGGATTTATCAGTATTCTTCGATCAACTTAGCCGGATGACCCATGCGAATACAACCTGTCAAGAGCCATCCGGAGACGGAGGTCACGGAGGATAAATGAGTAGAACCGACATTCTGAGTACATGGGTTCCCGCCGCTGCAAATAGCGCCATTCAAGGCTGCTGGTCTCGCCTGCGTCTGAGCTCGCTCGCCACGCTGGTCCTGGGAGCGTTCGTGCTCCTGCCGGCTACTTCCTCTGCACTCCAAGCCAAGGAGATTTCCATGCAAGACAATCAAGGCCAATACCAACCCTACACACCTGGCATGAAGCTACCAGAGGGTGTGTTCCCACCTATGCAGGGTTATACACACGAAGATTTGGTAGGCGCTGCCGCCAAGCGTGCCGAGGCCGTGCTCAAGCGTGGTGGCGTGGATCCAACACTCATACGCGAATCGTTGATAGCGCTAGCCAAGCACTTTAACCAGGCGCTTGAAGCCCAGAATGTCGAGTACCAGATATCGACCTGGTATCAGAAACCTTATGCAAACCCTGCCGATCGCGACAAAAGCGTCGCTGACATGGCGGAGACCTTCGGCGCACTGGCCGTCCGGGCCGCAACTGAATCTCTCAAGGGGTCGCCGTTGCTGGACCAAGACAGGGAGCTGCTTGGTGAATACATCAGCAGTGCCGGGGATGGCGTTCACGATTTGATCGCTGGCCTGGAAAAGCCAGGCGCCTGATCGTTATCCAGAGCGGTACCGAGAGCCCGTACCGCGCTACGAGCACCATAGGGACATGAAATGAGTGATGCCAAGCGCTTTACGGTGTACTTCGATGGCACCGGGAATAACAAAGACCTGAATACGCCGGAAGGTACGCAGACTAACGTCGCGCGCCTTTTTGAACTTGATACGGCCAAGGGCACCAACTTGGCACGCAACTCAGGGCATGTTCCGCAGCAGTACGACACGCAGGAGCGTTCGGGCCAGTCTGAGAAAATCTATTTCGATGGCGTGGGCAGCCAAGGCCAGACATCAGGGCGCTCGCTCATCGAAGGCGCTACCGGGCGCGGCGCACAGGAACGCGTTGACCAGGCCTACGACGCTATCGTGGCCTTTCATAACAAGTATCCCGGTGAGCAGGTTGACGTAAATATCGTTGGCTTCAGCAGGGGTGCATCGCAGTCCAGGGCGCTCGCTAACAAATTCATTGAAAGCGGCGTGCCTAAGCTCGACGGGCAAGGCAAGCCTACTGGGGATTTTCTGATTCCCCCTGGGCAAGCGCACGTCAACAAGCTGGGGATCTTCGACACTGTGGCCACCGATGGCCTGTCCATTACAGACACGCACCTGGGCAAGAATCTCGAAATCGGCAAGAACGTCGATTCGACTACCCACTTGGTGGCCATGAACGAATACCGAGATACGTTCAGGTTGACCAGTGCGCTGCGCAATGACAATAACGGCAAAATCGAGGAGCTGAAGTTCGCAGGCGCCCACTCGCAGGTCGGTGGTGGCTATCAGAATGACGTGCTGGCCGCGGGTCCTCTTGCCGTGATGTACGATCGCTTGCAGTCGGCAGGCATCGAACTCAAACCGATGCACCAGGAAGATGTGCAACGCGTCGAGCAGTACAATGAATTGATAAAGGATCCGCAGAAGGTCCAAGCAGCGCTCATTGATTCACGCCTGATAAAAGGTGAAAAGGCATTTTCCCAAGACGAGAACGGCGCCTACAAAACCCTCGACAATCAGCCCTTTCCTCTGGAAAGAGGGACGCTCAATGTCTTTGATCGCCAAAGCCGGCCTTTCGATCACGAACCCGATGGCAGGGGCGTGATTTTCGAGAACGACGACAGCCTGAGCCGCAGCAGCGTCACCCGTGGCCTGGAAGGGCTTGGTGGCAGTCTTAAGGCGTTGGGCCAGAATGCGCTGGAAGCCACATCGCGTTTTGTCGGGCTTGATACGCGCAAGCAGGCCAAGCAAGACGGGCTTGACGTCATTGATCAGCTGCAGGCGGAAAGAGCAGCGGCTGCGCAGAAGCAAGTTTCTGATTTGACGGGCGACCTGAAGGCATCGCGCCCCAACGCGACTTACATCGAAGGCATAAAATTACAACCTGTCCCAATTCCCAAAACTGCTTCGCACGCCCAGGAACTGGATCCTCTCTCGCAGCCACGTAACGAGTCGTTCAAAGCGATGGAAGATAAGGCTCGTGCCATGAGCCCATCAGCAACTATTAATGAGGCTTCCCAATCCGGGCGCAAGGCTACCAGCGGTATGGTCGTTGGCATGGACGAACACCATATCCTTCAAAAGGTCGGTCAGACTGATCAATTCGTGATCCATGACCGGCGTGACGTCGACCCTAACCGAAACTTCCAGGTAGGCAAAAGTACAGCCATCGTCAACGAGAAAGGTATTGGTGAGCTGGGGCGTAGTACCCCACCCAAGATCGAACTTGATGTGGGGCTAGGTCAGGCGATGCGTAGATAAATCCATCTCGACCTGCAGACCTTGCCAGTTCACGTGTTGTACGCGTCGCTCGGCAGTCAGCTGCCGGCCTGATCGCAGGCGCTACCCCACAAACCTGAGAGTCCAAAATGACTGAAAAAAACGATGCCTATTCGTGCGATACACGCGGCATGAAGCTGCCCGATGGGGTCTTCCCCCCTATGCAGGGATATACCCATGAGGACTTGATAAGCGCGGCGGCAGCCCGTGCCGAAGCGGTACTGACCAAGGATGGTATGGACCCCACGCTGATTCGGGAGTCGCTATTGGCAATGGCAAACTACCTCAAGCCAGCATTCGAAACCCAAAACGTCGAGTACCAGATCTCGACGTGGTACCAAAAACCATATGCGGACCCGGCGGATCGTGGCAGAAGCGTTGCTGACATGGCCGAAACCTTTGGCGCTCTCGCGGTGCGAGCCACCACCGAATCTCTGCGAGGCTCTGCGTTATTGGACAAGGACTGGGATTTTATCCGTGAGTACATCAGCAACGCGGGGGACGGCGTGCACGACCTGATCGCTGGCTTGGAACGGCCAGACGCCACACCGGATGTGTAGGGTCACCAGGCCGTGTGAACGAAGACACCAAGCTCGTCGAACGTTCTCTCACGACTTAGTCGAGGTAGGCACCCTGTTCTGGTGCAACATTGGTCTGCTGAGCCTCATAACTTCTCGGCTTCGCCTGTCTTGTGTGGCCAACGCATCAACAGAAAAACACTTCAGAAGGACGCAGGCCACTCAACGACCAAACTTCAACCATGGAAAATACCATTGAATTTCATTCCTCATTATGGAGGAGAGTGATGAACCAAAAAAAACGTTGGCCTCAAGGACGCTGTGGACTAATGCGCGGCGGCCTACTGGGCTTTGCACTGACTACCAGTCTGGTAGCGCTGCTGATCAATTCCCCTGTTCACGCAAAGGAGCCAACCATGGCTGATAAAGACTACACCTACCACCCCTACACCCCTGGCATGAAGCTCCCCGACGGTGTCTTCCCGCCCATGGAGGGTTACACCCATGGTGACCTGATCGCAGCCGCTCAGGTTCGCGTTGAGGCGTACATGAAAGCGCACGATATCGACCCGACGCTGATACGTGAGTCGTTGATCGCACTGGCGGCGCACATGAATGAAAAGTTCGAACGTGAAGGCGTCGAATACCAAGTGTCGAGCTGGTATCAGAAACCCTACGACGATCCTGCCGCACGAGCGCGCAGTGTCGAGGCGATGAGCGAAGAGTACGGTTCTGCGACCGTCGAAGCCGCCGCAGAATCGATGGACGGTTCGCCATTACTGCATCAGGGCAGGGAGTTCTACAAAGGTTACATCGGGGCGGCAGGTGATGCAGTTCGTGATCTCATCATCACGCTGAACAAACGAGACGCCTGACCGCGTACCGGCGTGGTATGCACGCCGGCTCGCGAACACTCAAGCCTTACAACTGCATAGGGACGTGACATGAGCGACGCTCTGCGATTTTCGGTCTTTTTTGATGGCACCGGGAATAACAAAGACCTGGACCAACCTAAAGGCATGCACACGAACGTGGCTCGCCTGTACGACCTGGATAATGCCCAAGGTACCAACTTGGCCAGAAACTCCGGTCACGAGCCCGCTCAGTACGACAGTACCTTGCGTACGGGACAGTCCGAGAAGGTGTACTTCGACGGCGTCGGCAGTCAGGCACAGACGTCCGTTCGCTCGGCACTGGAAGGTGGGACGGGCCTGGGCGGGCAGGAGCGGGTTGAGCAGGCGTACAACGCCATCGTGGCGTTCCACAACAAATACCCGGATCAAAAAGTCGATGTAAACATCGTCGGTTTCAGCCGTGGTGCTGCCCAGTCGCGTGCCTTGGCCAACGAGTTCATTGATCGTGGTGTGCCCAAGCTCGATGACCAAGGCAAAAGCACGGGCGAATATCTGATTCCTCCCGGACAAGCTCACGTTCACAAGTTGGCGATCTTCGATACCGTTGCTTCCTATGGGAACGCCTTGTCCGACGAGCACTTGGGCAAGAACCTGGAAATCAGCAAGAACGTCGACTCCACCACTCATCTGGTGGCCAGTAACGAATACCGCGGTACGTTCCGGTTGACCAGTGCACTGCGCAATGATGACAACTCCAAGATCGAAGAGGTGAAATTCCCTGGTGCGCATTCGCAGGTGGGTGGCGGGTACAGGGATGACGACCTAGCGGCTGGGCCACTTGCCCATATGTACAACAGCCTTGAGGACGCCGGCTTTGATCTCAAGCCAATGTTGCAAGAGGACCTCCAGCGCGTCGGACGCTATAACGACATTATTCAAGATCCTGCCAAGGTTCAGGAGGCCCTGATCGATTCTCGACTCAAGGATGGGAATCTGGCATTCGGACGGGGTGAAGACGGCTCGTATATTGTCTTGGACAATACGCCGTTCATCGGTGAGCGAGGCACGGTGCTGAGCTCTAATCGCCAGACTCGGCCGTTCGATCACGAGACGAATGGTCGAGGCGTGATTTTTGAAAACGACGACTCGCTGAGCAAAACGCGGATCCAGCGTGGCGTGGAGACGGTCGGGACATGGTTTGAGAAAGCCGGCGATCAACTCAAGAACCGGGCTGCGGAATTCGTGGGTAAGCGTCCCGAAGTCAGTCAAACTGTCGACAAGATGGGCGACGACCTCTTCGACAAGCAGCTCAAGCAGTTGAATGCGCAGTCTACGGCGCAGAGCCAAGCCATGAAGGCTGCGATGACGCAGTCCAGGCCCGACCAGGCCTACATCTCTAGCCTGAACCTGCAACCTGTTCCCATACCCGGTCAGAAAAACCGCCCGGGCGAGGAAGATACTCAGGCCCGCCAACGTGGTGAATCCCACAAAGCAATGGAGGAAAAGGCTAAGTCGCTAAACCCTGGGGCCAGTATTCGCGACGCTGGGCAAGAGGGCCGCTCTGCCACCAGTGGCATGGTCGTGGACATGGATGATCACCACATCTTGCAGAAGGTGGGGCGCTCCGATCAATTCGTGATTCACGACCGTCGTGATGTGGACCCCAACCGTAATTTCCAGATTGGTAAAAGCACGGCCATCGTCAACGAGAAGGGGCTCGGCGAGGTCGCGCGCGACATGACACCCAAACTCTCCCTCGAAACAGGACTGGGCCAGGCGATGCGCAGATGACGCACACCAGCGCGCATTGCGCCCCTGCACCTGCCGATCAGGTGGCAGCGCCGGGCGTTCGATTTCAGACCGGTGCGCTTGAAGCGTTGAAGTGGCTGGCATTGTTGTTGATGACCGGCGATCACGTGAACAAGTACCTGTTCAACGAGACGCTCCCCTATCTGTTCGAAGCTGGCCGTGTCGCGATGCCGCTGTTCGTGATGGTGCTGAGCTACAACCTGGCGCGCCCGACGACTTGGCACAATGGCGGCCACTGGCGTACCGCCTGGCGCCTACTGGGCGTCGGCCTGCTCGCCACGCCGCCGTTCATCGCCTTGGGCGGGCTGTGGTATGGCTACTACCCGTTGAACATCCTCTTCACCCTGCTGGTCATCACGCTTACCCTGGCCGCCTGCGAGCGCGCCTTGGCAGGCCAACGCTGGGCGTGGTTCGTGGCACTGATGGTGTTCGTGCTCGGCGGCGCACTGGTGGAGTTCTGGTGGCCGGCGGTACTGCTGGGGCTGTGTACGACTTGGTTCGTCCGTCGTCCCAATCCGATAGCCGCACTGGGCGCAGTGCTCTCGTTGGCATCGCTTACCTATGTCAATGGCAATGCCTGGGCCATGGCTGCCCTGCCCATCGTGCTGCTGGCGCGCGGCCTGTCACTGAACGTACCGCGGTGGCGCTGGCTGTTCTATGCCTATTACCCCCTGCACCTTGCGGCGCTTTGGCTGATCCGTATCCCCATGGCCAAGGCCGGTTACCTGTTCCTGATTTGAGGAGTGCTTGATGAAAATGCCCACCCCCATCAACCCGCCGGCGGATGATGCTGGCCAAGGTATCGAGGCGCAGGCCCAGGCATTGGCCGCCGAGCAGGCTGCGCTGCTGCAGGGCAGTTCGGTACAGGCCCGCTACGATCAGGCCCTCGGCGAACTGGTGGAGCAGAAAGCCGATCAGGCGGGTGCGCTGGAACAGCGGCTGGAGAACATGCTCGATCGTCAGCAGGCGCAATTGCAGCAGAACATGGCCTCACGCCCAGGCATGATCGCCCTGCCCTCCACACGTGCTGCCTGGGAACAGGCGAACCAGCGCTGCCAGGCACGGTTGCAACAGTTGCAGGCGCGCCTGGAACGGGTACAGGACCTGCACCATGGCATGGGTCTGTACTCTCCGCGTATCGAGGAGATGGCGGCGCGCCAGTTGCGAGCCGAGCAACCTGAACTGGTCGAGCAATGGAGCCTGCAACGCCAGGCCGAGCGCAGCTTGACCGAAACACAGCGCCGCAGCCTCACCCAAGAGCTGAGCCGTGGTCGGACGCCATCACCATGACGCCAACCCTTTTTCCCACTCACTTCATCCTTTCCGGAGCCCGTCCATGAAGCACAACAACGCCGTTGGGCCGCAAATTCGCGGCGAGAGACGCGGCGGCGCCAGCCGTTGGCAAGCTTTGCTGGCGCTGGCGTTTTTGCTCGCCGGGTTGGCCACTGCCACGCAATATTTCGCCTATCTGTTCAACTATCACGCCGCCCTTGGGCCTAACCTCAACGGGGTCTATGCCCCTTGGATGATCCTGGTGTGGGCCGCTCGCTGGTCGACCGAACAGCAGGACGCGCTGATGACCGCAGGCTCCGTCGGGGTACTGGTCACAGGGGTTGGCCTGATTGCCGTGGTGGTGGTGCGCATGATCACCAACAACAGTGCCCAGGCCAACGCCTTCCTGCACGGTTCGGCGCGCTGGGGGGGGCACAAGGACATCCAGAGCGCGGGTTTGCTGGCCGATGAAGGCGTGTACGTCGGCGCCTGGCTCGACAAGCGCAACAAGCTGCATTACCTGCGTCACAACGGGCCGGAACACATCCTCACCTTTGCCCCCACGCGCAGTGGTAAGGGCGTGGGGCTGGTGATTCCTACCTTGCTGTCGTGGAAGCACAGCGCCGTGATCACTGACTTGAAGGGTGAGCTGTGGGCGTTGACCGCAGGGTGGCGTCAACAGCATGCGGGCAACCGCGTGCTACGGTTCGAACCGGCAACCGCCAATGGCTGTGTGGGTTGGAACCCGCTGGAAGAGATCCGCCTGGGCACCGAGTTCGAGGTGGGTGATGTGCAGAACCTGGCCACGCTGATCGTCGACCCTGACGGCAAGGGCCTGAACGACCACTGGCAGAAGACCTCCCAGGCCATGCTGGTCGGCTGCATCCTGCACCTGTGCTACCGCGCCCAGGATGAAGGGGGCGTGGCCAGCCTGCCAATGCTCGATGCCATGCTGGCCGATCCCTCCCGGCCCATTGCGGAGTTGTGGGAAGAGATGACCCATTACGGTCACCTGGACGGCGAAAACCACCCGCTGGTGGGCTCTGCCGCGCGCGACATGCTCGATCGGCCGGCCGAGGAAGCCGGCTCGGTGCTGTCTACCGCCAAGTCCTACCTGTCGCTGTTCCGCGACCCGATCGTGGCCCGCAACGTGGCGCGCTCGGAGTTCAAGATCCGCGACCTGATGAACCACGACGACCCGGTTAGCCTGTTCATCATCACCCAGCCCAACGACAAGGCGCGCCTGCGCCCGCTGGTGCGAATCCTGGTGAACATGATCGTGCGGCTGCTGGCCGACAAGATGGACTTCGAGGACGGCCGGCCCAAGGCCCATTACAAGCACCGCCTGTTGATGATGCTCGATGAGTTCCCAAGCCTGGGCAAGCTGGACATCATGCAGGAGTCGTTGGCGTTCGTGGCCGGTTACGGCATCAAGTGCTACCTGATCATCCAGGACTTGTCGCAGTTGCAGGAGTTCTACGGGCAGAACGAGAGCATCACCTCCAACTGCCATATCCAGAACGCCTACCCGCCTAACCGCGTGGAAACGGCCGAGCACCTGTCCAAGCTGACAGGCCAGACCACCATCGTGAAAGAGCAGATCACCACCAGCGGGCGCCGCTCCAGTGCGTTGCTCGGGCAGGTTTCGCGCACCATCCAGGAGGTCCAGCGCCCCTTGCTCACCACCGACGAAGCCCTGCGCATGCCCGGCCCGCGCAAGGACAGCCAAGGCAACATTCAGGAAGCCGGGGACATGGTGGTGTACTGCGCAGGTTACCCAGCCTTCTATGGCAAGCAGCCGTTGTACTTCCAGGACCCGATCTTCCTGGCCCGCGCCAAGGTGCCTGCGCCGCGCGAGAGCGATCGCACCATCGATCTACGGGACACTGTGACCCCGGCATGAAACGTCCGCTGAGCGTGGCCGCCGCCTTGGCCATCCTGTGTTTCCTGTTGCTGCCCCTGGCGCTGCACTGCGGCGCCAGGATCAATGTGACCAGCAGTTTCCCGCCCGGTATCTATTGGATAGTCGACAAGACGCCGGCCAAGGGCGACTTGGTGATGTTCTGCCCGCCAGAGCAGCCTTTGTTCGAGTTGGCCCATAGCCGTGGCTATGTGGGCAGCGGGACATGCCCTGGCGGCTACATGCACATGCTCAAGCGCCTTGTGGCCGTGGCGGACGACGAGGTGGACTTCGCCGAGACGGGCGTGCGGGTCAATGGACAGTTGCAGGTGCGCAGCCAGCCGCTGGCCAAGGACCCCAGTGGGCGGAGCCTGCCACGCCCCCCTCAGGCTCACCTGCGCCTGGCGGACAGCGAGGTGCTTCTGCTCTCCGACTACAGCAGCCTGTCGTTCGACGGTCGCTATTTCGGTGTCTTGCCACGCAAGCAAGTGAACGAAGTGGTCAGGCCTTGGCTGGTATGGCAGCGCGAGCCACGTTAAGCGCTGGGGCGTTAATCCCCAGCCTCACTAATCCGAGCAAATAATTGCAGTCATGGTACTTGGCAATTGATGCTTTTTTGCTACTATTGAAACTCCCTCCTGATCATCTGGAACGCCCGTTCTAGAGCCTCCGAATTAAGTTTCAGTTAAGTTTTCCCGGCTAGCGTAGGAAATCAGTCCACACCGACTGTGATTTATGCTCAATGCCTGTCATCTAAATCCCAGCATTGCCAGAATCTTTCACCGGTAAAATGGATTTGCCTACTCACCGTCAAGAGGATGAATCATGCCCGTAAAGGACCCATCCAAGGTCGTGCCGCAGGTCCCTGCGGAGAGCGCCGATGCCGCCCTGAAGCACATTGTCGACGGCTTCCTGCGCTTTCATCATGACGTTTTTCCTGAGCAGCAAGAGCTGTTCAAGAAGCTCGCCACGGCGCAAACGCCGCGCGCCATGTTCATTACCTGCGCCGACTCGCGCATCGTGCCGGAGCTGATCACGCAAAGCTCGCCGGGCGATCTGTTCGTTACTCGCAACGTCGGCAACGTGGTCCCGCCTTATGGCCAGATGAACGGCGGCGTTTCCAGCGCCATCGAATACGCCGTCATGGCGTTGAAGGTGCATCACATCATCGTGTGCGGTCACTCCGACTGCGGCGCCATGCGCGCCGTGCTCAACCCGCAGTCGCTGGCCAAGATGCCGACCGTCAGCGCATGGCTGCGTCATGCCGAAGTAGCCCGCACCGTGGTCGAGAACAACTGCACGTGCGAAACCGAGCACGAGAACATGCAGGTGCTGACCAAGGAAAACGTCATCGCCCAGCTGCATCACCTGCGTACGCACCCCTCCGTTGCTTCGCGCCTTGCCGCTGGCGAGCTGTATATCCATGGTTGGGTGTACGACATCGAGACGAGCAAGATCGAAGCCTACGACGCCTTGAGCGACAGCTTCCTGCCGTTGTCGGCAGACCAGCCAGTGCCCTGCGCTACTCCGAGAGGCCGCTACTAAGCGACCCGACCACCGCTGAACCTTGATGGCCGGCTACACCCCGCTGGGGTGTGGCGTGGCCGTCTGCTGCCCTGAATTCCCTGACTGGTGTGCCGGCTTCTGCGCTGGCGGCTTGCTGCCGCGCGCCTGTCGGGGCTAAACGTGCCCGCGGCCAGAGGAATGGCCGTGCGATAGAGAAAGGAGTAATACGGTGAACATTACACAGCTGAAAGCGGCCCTGCCGCGTGAGTTGCTGGCCTCGGTAGTGGTCTTTCTGGTGGCCCTGCCCTTGTGCATGGGCATTGCGATTGCCTCCGGTATGCCGCCGGCCAAGGGACTGATCACCGGTATCATCGGCGGCATTGTCGTCGGTTTTCTTGCCGGTTCCCCGTTGCAGGTCAGCGGACCGGCAGCTGGGCTGGCGGTGTTGGTCTTTGAGTTGGTGCGCCAGCACGGCATGGCCATGCTCGGGCCGATTCTGCTCCTGGCAGGGATACTGCAGTTGCTGGCCGGGCGCCTGCGCCTGGGCTGCTGGTTTCGAGTGACGGCGCCTGCGGTGGTGTACGGCATGCTGGCGGGTATCGGGGTACTGATCGTGCTGTCGCAGGTCCATGTGATGTTCGACACGGCGCCTCAGCCGTCGGGCATGCAGAACCTGCTGGCGTTCCCGGCAACCGTCGCTGGGGCATTGCCACTGGAAAGCGCAGGCATGGGTTGGCAGGCCGGTGCATTGGGGTTGGGTACCATGGTCATCATGTGGGGCTGGGAACGTTTGCGGCCACAGCGTTTGCGCTTCATTCCGGGGGCATTGCTGGGCGTGACAGCCATGACTGCCATCAGCCTGTGGCTGGCGCTGCCGGTGAACCGCGTGGAGGTACCGGCGGACTTGTCCGAGGCCATCGACTGGATTCGGCTCGATGACCTGATGAAACTGACCGACCCTAGCCTGCTGGTGGCTGCCTTCGCACTGGCATTCATCGCCAGCGCCGAAACCTTGTTGTCCGCCGCAGCGGTGGACCGCATGCACAGTGGCCAGCGCTCGGATTTCGACCGGGAACTCTCGGCCCAAGGCATCGGCAACATGCTGTGTGGCGTACTGGGCGCGCTGCCCATGACCGGCGTGATCGTGCGTAGCTCGGCCAACGTTCAGGCCGGCGCACAAACCCGGGCTTCGGCGATTCTGCATGGCGTGTGGCTGTTGGCGTTCGTGGTGGTGCTCAGCAGCATCTTGCAGCAGATCCCGATTGCAAGCCTGGCCGGGGTGCTGGTGTTTACCGGGATAAAACTGGTCGATCACAAAGCCTTCCGGGGCCTTGGACGCTATGGCCGGATGCCGATGTTCACCTATGCGGCCACCGCCTTGGCGATCATCTTCACCGACCTGCTCACGGGCGTCTTGCTGGGCTTTGCCCTGACGTTGCTCAAGCTCGCCTTAAAGGCAGCACGCCTGAAGATCAACCTGGTGGACCTGCCCAAGGCCGGGCACATGGAACTTCGCCTGAGCGGCGCGGCCACCTTCCTCAAGGTGCCGGCGCTGACCAAGGTGCTCGACGGCGTACCGGCCGGCACCACCTTGCATGTGCCGCTGGGCAACCTCAGTTACATCGACCACGCCTGCCTGGAGTTGCTCGAAGACTGGAGCCGCAGCAATGCAGCCAATGGCTCCAAGCTTCGCGTCGAGCACAAGCGCTTGAAACGGCGGGTAGAGGGACGGTTACGTACCACGTCCGGCGTCGGCGCCTGACAGCGGGCCGTGGCCCAGGCCGGCCATCGCAAGAACAGCCAGCCTGGCCCTGCTCAGGCTGGCTGGCCGAGCTCCACGCCCAGCTGACGTGACAAGCAAGGCCAACGTTTCCAGGCGGCGCCGGTTTCAGGGCTGCTCAGCTTCTCGCGGTAGGCCTCTACGGATTCGGCGGCGAAGCTCTCGTCGTCGAGCATTTCATCGACCGAATGGTGCACCACTTCGTCGAGCTGATTGGCGAACGCCTCGCCGATCAGCTGGTGAGCGATCAGGTTGGCAACGGTGGTATCGACGGGGATGAGCGGCTGCTGGAAGTGCCGGATGTACAGGTCGTTCACCTCCTCCACCAGGCGATGGGCCAGATAGGCCTCATCCAACAGGCAGTCCAGGCCGACATGCCCTTGCATCACGCTGGGCGGCTGCAGGAAGTAAGCCTCGGCAATTTTCAGCACCGGCGTGATCTGCGACTCGATGCCGGCTTCACGCGCCACCTCATGAGCCGCTTCGAGCAGTTCCGGCACTTGATCGATGTAGGCACCCACAAAGCGCGCCAGCGTGTCCTGAGCACCCTGCTCCGGCAATTGAATGGACGGGTGCAGGTGCGGCAGTTGCAGCGCGAGACGTTTTTTCAGCTGGCCGGTCTGGCCTTCATGTTGATGGGCTTGATTCACCTGCTCGCGTACAGCAGCGATGTTCATGACAACTCCAAGGACAAAACGTTTCAAACGGAAGACACTAACTTAGCTGGATATTCAATTAAGTTAAGATCCATTTGTTATAAACGGATCCAATCCCTGTGGCATCCAGCATATATGGCGTTCCCTGCCTGACGGTTTTCCTTCAATTACACCGGTTTAGAGCCTTGAGGCGGCGGATGAAGTTCATTTCATGAAGAGCCTCGCCCACCGTGCTGATCCTTCCGGGCAGCCTGAAAAGGCCAGTGCAGGCCGTGGCGCCGCGCCGCATGCGCAGCATGTCGGCATCGCGTACCCTACTGCCTACCTTGTGCGCTGTTCGTCACAGCGATCGTCGACCTCAACCTGTTACCGAGCCCATGACCCGAACCCAGAAAGCCGTCTTCATCATCGCTGCCCTGATCGTTGTGATCATGGGCCTGATCCTCAACAATGTGCTCAACGCCAAACGCGCCCCGAGCGCCACCGAGCTTATCGATGCTGGCATCATCCTGCTGCCGCAAAGCCGGACGGTGGCTGGGGTGACCATGACCAACCAGGATGGCCAGCAGGTGCAGCTGGACCAGCTGAAAGGCAAGTGGTCGCTGCTGTTCTTCGGCTATACCTACTGCCCGGACATCTGCCCCACCACGTTGGCGCAGCTGCGGCAGGTAAAGAGTGAACTGCCCAAGCAGGCGCTGGACCGCTTGCAGGTGGTATTGGTGAGCGTGGACCCCAACCGCGACACGCCGAACCAGCTCAAGCAGTACCTGGGTTATTTCGACAAGGATTTCATGGGGCTGGCCGGTTCCGTGGAAGACACTCAGAAGCTGGCCAATGCGCTCAGCATTCCCTTCATCCCAGCCGATACCAGCAAGCCCGGTTACACCGTGGACCACAGCGGCAACCTGGCCATCGTCGGCCCGGACGGCCGTCAGCGTGGCTTCATTCGTGCGCCGTTCGACAGCCAGAAATTGGTGGCCCGCCTACCTGGTCTGGTCCAGGGCGACTGAGCATCGCTCAGGGCCCTGCGCGGAGCCTGGCCTCTGGGGCGCACAGGCGCATTGCCCCCGTGCTTGTGTCACGCGCCAGTAGCAACCTTACCCTGGGTCGCCAGGCGACCCAGGGCGCAGGCTCAGAACGCGGGTACTACAGCGCCTTTGTACTTCTCGGTGATGAACTGCTTCACCTCAGGCGAATGCAGAGCGGCTGCCAGCTTCTTCATGTCCTCGCTGTCCTTGTTGTCCGGACGCGCGACGAGGATGTTCACGTAAGGCGAATCGCTGCCCTCGATGGCCAGCGCATCCTTTTCCGGGTTCAGCTTGGCTTCCAGTGCATAGTTGGTGTTGATCAGGGCGGCATCGACCTGGGTCAGCACGCGCGGGATGGTGGCCGCTTCAAGTTCGCGGAACTTGATGTTCTTCGGGTTCTCGGCAACGTCTTTCACAGTGGAGAGGATGTTGGTGTTGTCCTTGAGCTTGATGACACCAGCCTTGTCCAGCAGCAGCAGAGCACGGCCACCGTTGGTGGCATCGTTGGGGATGACTACGGTGGCGCCGGACGGGAGTTCGTCGAGCTTCTTGATCTTGGTGGAGTAAACGCCCAGCGGTTCGATGTGCACGCCAGTCACGCTCACCAGGTCAGTGCCCTTGGCCTTGTTGAACTCATCGAGGTAAGGCTGGTGCTGGAAGAAGTTGGCGTCCAGACGCTTTTCCGCCACCTGTACGTTTGGCTGAACGTAGTCGGTGAATTCCTTCACCTTCAGCTCCACCCCTTGCTTGGCCAGCAGCGGCTTGACCACATTGAGAATCTCGGCATGCGGCACCGGCGTAGCGGCGACGGTGAGGGTATCGGCCTGGGCCGAGAAGGCCGCGATGGCGGCAGCGACAGCAAGCAGCTTCTTCATTGATCACTCCTTGTGAGGGCCGCGACGGCCCCCGAACGGGTCGGTCGAGCCGACCCCATTGGGGTTACTTACGGGAAAAATGCACAACCAGCCGGTCGCCGACACTTTGCAGGACCTGCACCAGCACCAGCAGCAGCACCACGGTCACGACCATGACGTCGGTCTGGAAGCGCTGGTAGCCGAAACGAATCGCCAGGTCCCCCAGGCCACCGGCACCCACGACACCGGCCATGGCGGTGTAGGAAACCAACGTGATGGCCGTGACAGTGATCGCGGCGAAGATCCCTGGCCGGGCCTCAGGCAACAGCGCGCTGGTGATGATCTGGCGCGTGGTGGCGCCCATCGACTGGGTAGCTTCGATGATGCCGCGGTCCACTTCGCGCAGGGCGGTTTCGACCAGACGTGCAAAGAACGGGGTAGCACCCACCACCAGCGGCGGGATCGCACCTGCCACGCCTAGCGATGTACCCGTGATCAGCACGGTGATAGGGATCATTACGATCAGCAGGATGATGAACGGCAGCGAGCGCAGGATGTTGACCACCAGCGACAGCAACGCGTACACGCCCTTTTGTTCGAACATTTGCCGCGGGCCGCACAGGAACAACAGCACACCGAGTGGCAGGCCGAGCAGTACGGTGAAGAACAGCGAGCCGAACAGCATGATCATGGTATCGACGGTTGCCAGCCAGATTTCGGCCCAGTCGACGTTAGCGAAGAAACTCAGGGCGTCCATCAACGCAATACCTCCATATGAACATCAGCAGCCTTGAAGCAGGCAAAGGCCGCTTCCATGTCGCCGCCGATCAGGGCAAGCGTGAGCTGGCCGTAGGGGACGTCCTTGATGCGATCGATACGCCCGGCAAGGATGCTGTAGTCGACGCCGGTTTCACGGGCGACGGTGCCCAGCAGCGGTGCATAGGTCGCGTCACCCTGGAAGGTCAGTCGCACGATGCGGCCTGGCACATGGGCGAAATCGTCGCGCTGCTCGCCTTCGTCGACTTGCTCGTCTTCCTGCACGAAGCGTTTGGTGGTGGGGTGCTGCGGATGGAGGAACACGTCCGCCACCGAGCCCTGCTCGACGATCTGGCCGGCGTCCATTACTGCCACCCGGTCGCAGACACGGCGGATCACGTCCATTTCATGGGTGATCAGCACAATGGTGAGCTTCAGCTCACGGTTGATCTCGGCCAGCAGCTGCAGTACCGAGGCGGTGGTCTGCGGGTCCAGGGCGCTGGTTGCTTCGTCACACAGCAGAATCTTCGGGTTGGTGGACAAAGCACGGGCAATGCCGACGCGCTGCTTTTGACCGCCCGACAACTGCGCAGGGTACTTGCGCGCATGGTCCGACAGACCGACCCTGGCCAGAAGCTCGACCACGCGTTTGTCGATCTCGGCGCGCGACAATTGGCCAGCGAGGGTGAGTGGCAGGGCGACATTGTCGGCGACGGTCTTGGACGCCAGCAGGTTGAAATGCTGGAAAATCATGCCGACCTGCTGGCGAAAGCCGCGCAATTGGGTGGCATTGAACGCGGTCACTTCTTCACCGTCGACGATGATCTTGCCGCCGGAAGGCTCTTCCAGGCGGTTGATCAGGCGCAGCATGGTGCTCTTGCCGGCCCCGGAATGGCCGATCAGGCCAAACACCTGGCCATCCTCGATCGTCAGGGTCGTCGGATTCAGGGCGGGAATTTCTCTACCGGCAACGCGGTAAGTTTTGTGTACCTGTTGGAACTCGATCACGTAGCGAACCTTGTGGGGCGCATGGAAATTGATTCAGCGGTGGGCTGGGGGCCGCATTTTAGCCTTTTATAACCGCTGTTCTTAGCATTTATTTTGCCTCTGACCAATCGGAACGCTATATGGCGACAGCTGGTCATCCCGATGGAACGCTCGCTCTTGTGCCCGGGTCACTAACTGGACAAGCCCGATCGGGCGCCCGAAGACTGATGAGGAAAGCCAACCATGCCCAGCAAGAACAAGGATGCGCCGAAGCACAGCGAGGCCGCAGGTACTCAGACCCCGGATCGGGCCAATACCAATGCCAAGTTGCAGAGCCTGGAAGCAGACCGCAGCGATGCCACCGGGCAGGCGCTGCGCACCAACCAGGGTGTGCGCATTTCGGACAACCAGAACACCTTGAAGGCCGGCGACCGCGGCCCCTCGCTGCTTGAAGACTTCATCATGCGCGAGAAAATCACCCATTTTGACCATGAGCGCATCCCGGAGCGGATCGTCCATGCACGAGGCACCGGTGCCCATGGTTATTTCCAGAGCTATGGCTGCCACGCCGAACTGACCAAGGCCGGTTTCCTGCAAGATCCGGAGAAGATCACCCCGGTATTTGTGCGCTTTTCCACCGTTCAGGGGCCGCGCGGCTCCGGTGACACGGTGCGCGACGTGCGCGGCTTTGCCGTGAAGTTCTATACCGATGAAGGCAACTTCGACCTGGTCGGCAACAACATGCCGGTGTTCTTTATCCAGGACGCCATCAAGTTCCCGGACTTCGTACACGCCGTCAAGCCCGAGCCGCATAACGAGATCCCCACCGGCGGTTCGGCCCACGACACCTTCTGGGACTTTGTCTCGTTGGTGCCTGAATCGGCGCACATGGTCGTCTGGGCCATGTCGGACCGCGCCATCCCACGCAGCCTGCGCATGATGGAAGGTTTCGGCGTGCACACCTTCCGTCTGGTCAACGCCGAAGGCGTGGCCCACTTCGTCAAGTTCCACTGGAAGCCCAGCGAGGGCGTGCATTCCGTGCTGTGGGACGAGGCGCAGAAACTGGCGGGCAAGGACACCGACTACCACCGTCGTGACCTGTGGGAAGCCATCGAAACCGGCGACTACCCGGAATGGGAACTCGGCGTGCAGATCGTGCCTGAGGCCGACGAGCACAAGTTCGACTTCGACCTGCTGGACCCGACCAAGATCATCCCTGAAGAGCTGGTCCCGGTCACCCCGCTGGGCAAGATGGTGCTCAATCGCAACCCGGACAACTTCTTCTCCGAGGTCGAGCAGATCGCTTTCTGCCCAGGCCACATCGTGCCGGGCATCGACTTCACCAATGACCCGTTACTGCAGGGTCGCCTGTTCTCCTACACCGATACTCAGATCAGTCGCCTGGGTGGCCCAAACTTCCACCAGATCCCGATCAATCGCCCGGTTGCCCCGAACCACAACAACCAGCGCGATGCGATGCACCAGCATATCGTGCACAAAGGCCGCGCCGCCTACGAGCCCAACTCCATCGACGGCGGCTGGCCGAAGGAAACCCCGCCCGGCCCACGCGACGGCGGTTTCGAGACGTATCAGGAGCGCGTCGATGCGCACAAGATTCGCCAGCGCAGCGATTCGTTCGGTGATCACTTCTCCCAGGCACGCCTGTTCTTCCAGAGCATGAGCCCGACCGAGCAGCAGCACATCATCAAGGCCTACAGCTTCGAATTGGGCAAGGTTGAGCGTGAGCACATCCGTGCACGCCAGGTGAATGAGATTCTCGCCAACATCGACCTGAAGCTGGCAGCAGCCGTGGCGGAAAACCTGGGCCTGCCAGCCCCTAAAGCCGGCACCGTCAAGGTCAAGGGCAGCCAGCTGGCCGAATCGCCAGCCTTGAGCCAGATGAACCATCCGGGCAAGGTCGGGATCAAGGGTCGCAAGATCGCTGTACTGATCGCCAACGGCGTGGATGCCGCCAGCGTCGACAAGATGGTCAAGGCCCTGGAGGCGCAGAGCGCTCGCCCCATGCTGCTGGGCCCGACCTCGGCGCCTGTGAAGGCCGCCGACGGTACGCAACTGCCGGTAGATGCCTCCATGGAAGGCATGCCGTCGATCATGTTCGATGGCATCGTTGTACCCGCTGGCAAGGCGTCCACCGATGCCATGGCGGCCAGTGGCCTGGCCAAGCACTTCCTGCTTGAGGGCTACAAGCATCTCAAGGCGATGGTGCTGACCCAGGAACTGCTTGCAACGCTGGGCCTGAAGGAAGACAAGGGTCTGCTGACCGGCGACGACCAGAAGGCCATGGACGCGTTCGTCAAGGCAGTGGAAGGGCATCGCGTATGGGAGCGTGAAGCGGCTGCCGAAGCGGTTCCTGCTTAAACCCTCCGCGTGTCAGGGGCTGCATTGCAGCCCCTATCCACGGGCCTAGCGCTGGTGGGGGACCAGCACCACCTGAGCGGGCAACGCGCGCTGGATGTCGTGCTTTTGTTTCAGGTCGAAGGTGCTGTCGATCTTGCGAACACGCTTGGCCAGCAATGTCTTCAGCCACGGCGCATCCGCGCTGCGTGGCACCTGGAACACCACATCGCAACCATAATTGACCACGTCGGCGGCGATGTCATCGAGCTGCTGGCGCATGGCTTGGATGTCGGTGGTTTCCAACGCAATCACTGTACTGGGCGCACTGGGGTCGATCACTCGAGCCTTGGGCTTGGCTTCGGCAGCCTTGAGTGCGGCTTCGGCCTTGGCCAGCTCGGCCTTGCGCGCTTGTGAAACGGCATCACCGCCAGTGACCGCCGGTGCCTGTGGCATCAGTGCGCGCGCGCGCGCCAGGGCTGTGACCGCCGCATTCACGTCACCCTTCTGCAACATGATCTGGCTGCGTTGCAGGTAGGCTTCGGCCAGCTCGCGCTGGTATTGCTCGACGCGGCCATCGCCAGGCGACTGCGCTTGCAGGGAGACCAGTTGGTCTTCTGCGGTGGCCAGCTCGTTGCTGGCGATATTTTGTTGCAACTGCTGCCATGCATCAGGCTGGGCAGGCGTGCTGGCCTGTTCGACCGGTGCATGGGAGCACGCGGCAAGGAACAGGGAAAATACGCCAACAAGCAGACAACGGGAGGCAAACGGCTTCATTCCTGCGGCTCTCTATTTGCGCAAAAAGCGAGCAAGTCTACACCCAGGTGCGCACGCTCGAAAACTGGTCTTACAGACCCTTTACTCCGCCGAAGGTTGCAAGGCAGGACTTGGACGCCTGTCGCTCACCGTTTGGGCAGGGCCAGACTCAGCAAGAATAGCACCGCAGCGCACACCACAATGGATGGACCGGCAGGCGTGTCCTTGAACCATGACAAGGCCAGCCCGCCGCAGACCGCTACCACGCCTATGACGCTGGCGCCTACGGCCATCTGCTCGGGAGAGCGCGCATGCCGCTGAGCGGCTGCCGCCGGAATGATCAGCAAAGAGGTGATCAGCAAGACGCCGACGATCTTCATGGCCACCGCGATGACCACGGCGATGAGCAGCATCAGCGCCATGCGCAACGCTGCAACCGGTAGCCCTTCGACCGTTGCCAGTTCTTCGTGGACGGTGACGGCGAGCAAGGGGCGCCACAAGACGGCGATCAGTACGAGTACCAGGGCGCTGCCGCCCAAAATCCAGGCAAGATCGGTCGGGCTGATGGCCAGCAGATCCCCGAACAGGTAAGCCATCAGGTCGATGCGCACGTCGTGCATGAAGCTCAGTACCACCAGGCCCAAGGACAAGGTACTGGGTGCCAGGATACCGAGCAGCGTGTCGGATGCCAGAGGCTGGCGTTGCTGCAAGGTCACCAGCAGAATCGCCAGCAACAGGCAGCCCACGGTGACGGCCAATGTGGGGCTGACATCCAGCACGAAGCCCAGGGCCACACCCAGCAAAGCAGCATGGGACAGGGTGTCGCCAAAGTAGGCCATGCGCCGCCAGACGACGAACGAGCCAAGGGGGCCAGCTACCAGCGCGAGGGACAGACCAGCGAGCAGGGCGTAGAGAAGAAAATCAGCCATGCTTGCAGTGCGCTCCGTGAACATGGGGGGCTGGGGCGACCACCGAACCGTGCAGGTCGTGACTGTGGTCATGATGATGGTGATAAATGGCCAGGCTGGGTGCGGTCTGGCCGAACAATTCGACGAATGCCGGGTCACCGCTGACCTGTTCGGGATGACCGGAGCAGCACACATGGCGGTTCAGGCACACCACCTGATCGGTCGCACTCATGACCAGGTGCAGGTCGTGGGAAACCATCAATACGCCGCAACCCAGGCGGTCGCGCAGTCGGGTGATGAGGTTGTACAGCTCCGTCTGCCCTACCACGTCAACACCTTGCACCGGCTCGTCCAGCACCAGCAACTGCGGCTCTCGCAGCAGCGCACGGGCCAGCAGCACACGCTGCATTTCACCCCCGGACACAGTCTGGATGGGACTGTCGATCACGTGCTCGGCGCCGACCTCCTGAAGCGCCGACAAGGCCGCTGCGCGATCCACGCCAGGTACCAGGCGCAGAAAGCGCAGCACCGACAACGGCAGCGTGGCGTCGACCTGGATTTTTTGCGGCATGTAGCCAATGCGCAGCCGGGGTTTGCGCCATACCGAGCCGCGGTGTGGCTTGAGTAGCCCCAGCACGGCGCGGACCAGCGTGGTCTTGCCCGCTCCATTGGGCCCGATCAGGGTGACGATCTGGCCGGGTGCGACTGCCAAGTCGATGCTGTCGAGCACGGCCTCCCCGCCATAGGTGACGCCAACCTGCTCCAGGCGGATCAGCGCGTCGCTCATGCCGCGTCCTTGCAGTTGCTGCACACGCCCACGACCTCGACGGTCTGGTTCTCGACCGTGAAACCTACATGCCTGGCGCTGCCGACGATGGCATCGCTGATACTCGCCTGCTCCAGCTCAATGGCGATATGGCACAGTCGGCAAATGAGAAACTGCCCCTGGTGCGTATGCTCGGGATGGCTACAACCGATAAAGGCGTTGAGCGAAGCGATGCGGTGCACGAGACCGTTTTCCAGAAGGAAGTCCAGCGCGCGGTACACCGTTGGCGGCGCCGCGCGACGGCCATCCTGTTCGCTCAGCACCGCCAGGATGTCGTAGGCGCCCAGCGGTTTGTGGCTCTGCCACACCAGCTCCAGTACCCGGCGGCGCAGCGCCGTCAGGCGCAGCCCTTGACGAGCGCACAGAGCGTCGGCTTCAGCCAGGGCGCTGTGCACGCAATGGGAATGGTCATGAGGACGGGTGGCCAGCGGCGTAATGGACATGGGCAGCGACGATTCTGGATAGAGACGTTATTATGTTACCTGTTTCTGACGATTCGAGTACCTACCGTGGCCCGATTCCTTACCCTGTTTGTCGCTTTCATCGCATTTTCCGCCCACGCTGACGTGCATGTGCTGACCAGCATCAAGCCTCTGCAACAGATCGCCGCTGCTGTGCAGGAAGGCGTCGGCAGCCCTGAAGTGCTGTTGCCGCCGGGTGCCTCGCCTCACCATTACGCACTGCGTCCCTCGGACGTGCGCAGGGTCGCGGAGGCGGATTTGCTGTACTGGATAGGCCCGGACATGGAGGGCTTTTTGCCCAAGGTGCTGACCAGCCGCAGCAAGACGACCGTTGCGGTACAGTCGCTGCCGGGCATGAAGCTGCGTCACTTTGGCGAGGACAGCCATTCCCACGACGAAGACCACGACGACCATGACCATGATCACCGCCCAGGCAGCCTGGATGCGCACTTGTGGTTGTCTTCGGTGAACGCCCGGGTGATCGCCGGGAAAATGGCCGCCGATCTCGCCAGCGTGGACCCTGCCAATGCCGACCGCTACACGCGTAACCTGGCGACCTTCACCCAGCGCCTGGACGCGCTCGACACCCGCATCAAGGCTCGGGTGGCGGGTGTGGCCGGTAAGCCTTACTTCGTATTCCACGAGGCCTTCGATTATTTCGAGGCTGAGTATGGCCTCAAGCATACCGGCGTGTTCAGCGTGGCGTCCGAAGTGCAGCCCGGCGCTCAGCACGTGGCCGCCATGCGTAAGCGGCTGCAGGAAGTGGGCAAGACTTGCGTCTTCAGCGAGCCGCCCTTGCGCCCCCGGCTGGCCGAAACCCTGACAGCCGGTCTGCCGGTGCGCCTGGCCGAGCTCGATGCGCTGGGTGGCACCGATCCGGTAGATGCGCAAGGCTACGAGCGATTGCTCGACAAGCTAGGGGGCGACCTGGCGAGCTGCCTGGAGCAGCTGTAAAGGTACGCTGCGGCTGCATATCTGGGTGGGCGCCCGGGGCAGCGCCTGATGCCTTCTGCCCCATGGGCAGGCGCACAGGGCCTGCCGCCAGGGTTTGGATCAGAGGGCGAACGGCAGCTTCACGGCCACCTGCTGGCGCTGCGCCAGGCGCACCTCGAACTCGCTTGGGTCGTGGATCATCACATCCATGCCAGCAAAGGACTCCGCCGCGATCAAGCGAGACAGCCAGAACCGCACGCAGGCAACGCGCAACATCTGTGGCCAGAGTTCGGCTTCGGCTGCTGTGAACGGCCGTAATGCGGCGTAGGCGGCAAGCAAGGCCTGGGCGCGCGGTACATCGATGCCGGCCTGCGCATCCAGGCACCAGTCGTTCAGGGTAATGGCAATGTCATACAGCATCGGCCCCGAGCAGGCGTTGTAGAAGTCGATGACCCCGGACAGATGGGTGCCTTCGAACATCACGTTGTCGCGGAACAGGTCGGCATGCAGGTTCGCCCGGGGCAGTGCCAGGATCTGCGCCTGGTGGGCGGCGATTTCATCCAGCGCCGGTTGCAGCAGGCTCGCCTGCTCGGCGTTCAGGCGCGGCAGCAGTTCAGCCCCGGCGGCCAGCATCCACTCAAGGCCTCGGTCCGTGCGGCGCTCGATGATGTGTTCACGGGTGGCCAGGTGAATGTGTGCGAGCAGTTCACCGACCTGGGCACAATGCTGGGCATTGGGCGCCTTGATGTGTTTGCCCGAGAGCCTGGGTTGCAGCAACGCCGGTTTGCCGCATAGTTCGCGCAGGCCATGGCCGTCACGGTCACGAATGGCGTAGGGCACTGGCATCCGGGCCGTGTGCAGGGTATCGAGCAGCTCGATGAAGAACGGCATGTCCTCGCTGGGCCCACGCTCGATCAGCGTCAGCACGAACTCCCCCTGTTCGAGGCTGACGAAGAAGTTGCTGTTCTCGGTGCCGGCGGCGATACCCTGGAAATCGAGCAGGCGACCCAGCTCATAAGGTGCCAGAAAGGTTTCCAGCTCAGGCCGGGTCACGGGGGTGAAGACTGACATGATGAAAGATTGCCCATGCAGGCACTTCTGGCCGAAGTGCCGGGTTGATGTGAACGGTGCGCGTCAGATTACCACTCGAAGATCTTCCAGGACGGAATCAGCATGTCCGGCTGGTCGGAACGAATGAAATTGCCATCGGAGCCATCGGCGCGTACCAGAAAGTAAGGCTTGCCATGTTTGGGCGTGATCTTGATCGCATACAGGAAGCCGTTTTGGCGATATTCCTGGATGGTCTTGTCGCCTTCCGTGCGAATGGTCACCTCGGGATCGGCCGAGGGCGCGTCATCCGCCGCCAAGGTAACGACGGGCAGACCTGCCATCAGGCAGAGCAGTAACAGGCGATTGAGTGTACGCATGATAACCTAGTCCCTTTGTCGTCAATGATTCTGGCTATTCTAGCGCCGGACCCGTCGAAAAGGTTGATTCTGCTCATGAGCCAAGCGCCCCTCGTCCTCGTGGACGGTTCCTCCTACCTTTATCGCGCCTTCCATGCCTTGCCCCCGCTGACCACGTCCAAGGGCATGCCAACCGGTGCGGTGAAGGGTGTGCTCAACATGCTCAAGAGCCTGCGCAGGCAGTACCCAGACAGCTTGTTCGCCGTGGTGTTCGACGCCAAGGGCGGCACGTTCCGCGACACTCTGTTCGCCGACTACAAGGCCAACCGCCCCAGCATGCCTAACGATCTGCGGGTGCAGATCGAGCCGCTGCATGCCAGCGTCAAGGCCATGGGCTACCCACTGTTGTGCGTCGAAGGGGTCGAAGCTGACGATGTCATCGGTACCTTGGCACGCAGCAGCGCGGCGCTGGACCGGCCGGTCATCATTTCCACCGGCGACAAGGACATGGCGCAACTGGTCGACGGGCACATTACCCTGGTCAACACCATGACCGGTAGCGTGCTGGACGTGGCTGGCGTGCACGAGAAATTCGGGGTCGGCCCCGAGCACATCATCGACTTCCTGGCGCTGATGGGCGACAAGGTGGACAACATTCCAGGTGTGCCTGGTGTGGGTGAAAAGACCGCCGTCGGGCTGTTGACCGGGATCGGCGGGGGGCTCAGCGACCTGTACGCGAACCTGGACAAGGTGCCTGCGCTGCCCATTCGAGGCGCCAAGAGCCTGCCCGCCAAGCTTGAAGAACACCGTGAAGCGGCTTTCATGTCGTACGAGCTGGCCACCATCAAGATCGATGTGCCGCTGGACATCGAAGTCGATGCGCTGGTGTGCGGCGAACCAGACCGCGAGGCGCTGCTGGCGCTGTATACCGAAATGGAGTTCAAGAGCTGGATTGCCGACCTGCAGCGCGATGCGGCTCGGGAAGGGGACCAGTTGCCCCCGGTAGAGGCCCCGGCGGCCATGGTCGAGGCCCGCTATGAAACCATCCTTGACCAGGACCGCTTCGACGCCTGGCTTGAGAAACTGCGCCAGGCACCGCTGTTCGCGTTCGATACCGAAACCACCGGCCTCGATGCGCAGCGCGCCCAGCTGGTAGGGATTTCCTTCGCCGTCGAGCCCCATGAAGCGGCCTACGTCCCCTTGATGCACGACTACGAAGGCGCCCCTGCCCAGTTGGACCGTGAGGCCGTTCTGCTCGCGCTCAAGCCCTTGTTGGAGGACCCGGCAAAAGCCAAGGTCGGCCAGAACGCCAAGTACGACATCAACATCCTTGCCAATGGTTCTCCCGCGATCCAGGTGCAGGGGGTGGCCTATGACACCATGCTCGAATCGTACGTGTTCAACTCGACCGGCACGCGGCACGACATGGACAGCCTGGCGCAAAAGTACCTTGGGCATACCACCATTGCGTTCGAGGACATTGCAGGCAAAGGTGCCAAGCAGCTGACCTTCAACCAGATCCATCTGGACAAGGCCGGCCCCTACGCGGCCGAAGATGCCGACATCACCCTGCGCCTGCACCAGGCATTGCAGGCGCACATGGCCAAGACCCCCAGTGTGCAGCCGGTGCTCACGGACATCGAAATGCCGCTGGTGCCGGTGCTGGCCAAGATCGAGCGCCAGGGCGCGTTGGTCGATGCGGCGCTGTTGCACGTCCAGAGCGGTGAGCTGGGTGTGAAGATGGCCGAGCTGGAACAGCGGGCCTTCGAACTGGCTGGTGAGGAATTCAACCTGGGTTCGCCCAAGCAGCTGGGCGCGATCCTGTACGACAAGCTGGGCATGCCGGTGATCAGCAAGACGGCCAAGGGCCAGCCATCGACGGCAGAAGCTGTGCTGGACGAGCTGGCCGAGCAAGGGTACCCACTGCCTGAAGTGCTGATGCAGTACCGCAGCCTGAGCAAGCTCAAGAGCACCTACACCGACAAGCTGCCGGGGCAGATCAACCCTCGCACGGGGCGAATCCACACGTCGTACCAGCAGGCAGTGGCGGCCACGGGCCGGTTGTCGTCCAGTGACCCGAACCTGCAGAACATTCCGATCCGCACGGCCGAAGGCCGGCGAATCCGCCAGGCCTTCATCGCAAGCCCTGGCTACAAGCTGCTGGCCGCCGACTATTCCCAGATCGAGCTGCGCATCATGGCGCACCTGGCCAAGGACGAAGGCTTGCTGCACGCGTTCCAGAACGATCTGGACGTGCACCGGGCGACGGCGGCCGAAGTATTTGGCGTTGCGCTCGAACAGGTCACCCATGACCAGCGGCGCAGCGCCAAGGCGATCAACTTCGGGCTGATCTACGGCATGAGCGCCTTTGGTCTCGCCAAGCAGATCGGGGTGGACCGCAAGCAGTCCCAGGATTACATCGATCGTTACTTCACACGCTATCCAGGGGTGTTGGCCTACATGGAGCGTACCCGTGCCCAGGCCGCAGAGCAGGGGTTCGTGGAAACCCTGTTTGGTCGCCGGCTCTACCTGCCTGATATCAACGCCAAGAACCCAGCCTTGCGCCGGGGAGCCGAGCGCACGGCGATCAACGCGCCGATGCAGGGTACGGCTGCCGACATCATCAAGCGCGCCATGGTCAATGTGGACAACTGGCTGACCGAAAGCGCACTGGATGCGCGGGTGATCCTGCAGGTGCACGACGAACTTGTTCTTGAGGTGCGCGAAGACCTCGTGGATCTGGTGAAAGATGAAATTCGAAAGCACATGAGTCAGGCGGCGCAACTGGACGTGCCGTTGCTGGTCGAGGCCGGTGTGGGCGCAAACTGGGACGAAGCCCACTGATTGCGCGGGCCAAGGGGCGTTGTGGTGCGGTTTGCCGTCACAGTCGCCCTGGGCTGTCACAACCGGTTTCATGAAACTGTCGCAAATAGTTCCAGGCCCCAGGAACTAAAGCAGTGAACTGCAACTCAGAGTACCTGAATGGCTGGTGAAGCCGTTCGATGCTCCTATGTTGTGTTAAGTGTTGGCAGATATCCGGACCCCGCCCTAGCGGTCCGGGCTTGGACCCCGAACTTCCCCCTCCCCATACGAAGTCCGGGGTTTTTTTTGCCTGAAATTTGCCTGGCGCGGGCCTTGGCCCTCAGGCGACAGGCTTGTCTTCGAGCTCCATCCAGTCGGCCAGCACGCGGTAGGCGTCTTCAAGGCCCAGGCGCTTGGGGGCCGAGAACAGTTGGATGGTCACGCCTTCGCCCCAGCCTTTCCTGATCTCCGATTGCACCTTGAGCAAGGTGTTCTTGGCGGCGCCATGGGTGAGCTTGTCGGCCTTGGTCAGCAAGATATGCATGGGCATGCCGCTGGCCTTGGCCCAATCGAGCATCATCTTGTCGAAATCCGTCATCGGGTGGCGGACATCCATCATCAGGATCACGCCACGCAGGCATTCGCGGCTGCCCAGGTAAGCTTCCAGGTGGCGCTGCCAGTGCTGCTTGAGGGGGATGGGCACCTTGGCGTAGCCGTAGCCCGGTAAGTCGACCAGGCGGCGTTCGTCATCCAGGCTGAAGAAGTTCAGCAACTGGGTGCGGCCGGGCGTTTTCGAGGTGCGGGCCAGGCTGGCGTGGGTCAGCGTATTCAGCGCGCTGGATTTACCGGCGTTGGAGCGGCCGGCGAAGGCCACCTCGTAACCCTGGTCGTCCGGGCATTGTTCGACCTTGGCAGCGCTGAGGGCGAATTTGGCTTTCTGGCACAGGCCGAGGATGGGGTTCTTGACTTGCATGGGATATCCGATGTGGTGATGCCAGCCCCCTGTTGAGCGGGGCCTGGCAAGCGGTGTCGTTTCCGTTTGGGTGGCGGAAGTATATAATGCCCCAGTTTTTGTGTGCTCTTTCTCCCGGCTTTGGGGAACGAGCATGGGGTGTCGAACATGAGCTTGCGCATTAGAACGCAGCGCGGCCCCCAACCCTGAACGTCATGGCGCAATACGCAATGGCCGCTTGCTGTCGGTCTGTTCCTGCCGGTTTTCAGCGCACAGGCTACACAGGATTCCGAGGTGTTGTACAACCGCGTGTGCGCGGCGGGTACAGCGAACGCCTGCTCCATGAGCCCAGAGGGGCGATCGGGCAACCTGAATCCTGATCTGGCGCAATGCATGAATATCTCGGCACGGCACAATGCTCAGGGTTTCAAGGCTATGCCGCCGCGTGGATTGTGCATGGACTGCAGTGCCGAGGACTACCGTCTGGTCATCCTTTGGATGAATGGCAGTCCCGATACATAACATTTCACCCCTAGCCGTGTTGGATTAGCTGATGAACAAACTAGTCGTGAGTCTGCTGTTGAGCCTGGGTGTCGCAGGTGCGGCCACTGCTGCGCAGCCCGTCAAAGGCGATGCCGCCGCAGGTCAGGCCAAGACGGCCGTCTGCGGGGCCTGCCACAACCCAGATGGCAATAGCCTGGCACCGAACTTCCCCAAGCTGGCAGGTCAAGGCCAGCGCTACCTCGAAAAACAAATGCACGATATCAAGTCCGGCAAACGCGTCGTGCTGGAGATGACCGGCATGCTGGCCGGTTTCAACGACCAGGACCTAGCCGACATTGCGGCATATTTCGCTAGCCAGAAAAGCAGCGTGGGCGCGGCCGACCCTGCGCTGGTCGAGCGCGGGCGTGCGCTGTTCAACGGTGGCGACCTGGACAAGGGCATGCCGGCCTGCACGGGCTGCCACTCGCCTGACGGGGCGGGTATCGCACTGGCCGGGTTCCCTCACCTGAGCGGGCAGCATGCCCAGTACGTGAGCAAGCAGCTGACGGACTTCCGTGAAGGCAATCGCACCAACGATGGGGATGCCATGACCATGCGCACCATCGCCGGGAAGCTCAGTAACCATGACATCGAGGCATTGGCCAGCTACATCCAGGGCCTGCATTAATGCCCGGTTAATGTTGAAAGCCAAAGATGAAAGGGCGGCGCGGCTGCCCTTTTTTTCGTCCGCAGCCGTTACACTACAGAACTAGAGCCCTTCCCGGCCTGTCTCAATCCAGGTCGTGCCGTGGCGACCCATGACTGCTCAGGAGTAAAGCATGCGTAAACTGATTCTCAGCGCTGCGCTGGTCGCTGCCAGCGTACTTGGTATGACTTCCGTTCAGGCCGCAGAGCCTGTAGCCGGCAAGGAGTATGTCGAGCTGAGCAACCCGGTTCCGGTTTCCGTGCCTGGCAAGATCGAAGTGGTCGAGTTGTTCTGGTATGGCTGCCCGCATTGCTATCACTTCGAGCCTGTCATCAACCCGTGGGTCGACAAGCTGCCCGAGGACGTCAACTTCAAGCGTGTGCCGGCCATGTTCGGTGGCCCTTGGGATGCCCATGGCCAGATGTTCCTGACCCTGGAAGCGATGGGCGTCGAGCACAAGGTGCACGCGGCGGTATTCGACGCCATCCAGAACCAGCACAAGCGCCTGACGGATCCAAAAGACATGGCCGCTTTCCTGGCAACGCAGGGGGTGGACGAGGACAAGTTCCTGGCCACCTACAACTCTTTCGCCATCAAGGGCCAGGTCAACCAGGCGAAAGAACTGGCCAAGAAGTATGAAATCACTGGCGTTCCCAGCATGGTGGTCAACGGTAAGTACCGCTTCGACCTGGGCACCGCTGGCGGACCAGAGGGCGTCCTCAACGTGGCCGACCAGCTGATCGACAAGGAGCGCGCTGCCAAATAGGCAGCGCACCCATGCCTCGCCTACGGGTCACGCGCGGCGTTGCCCTGCCCCAGCCGCAGGTCAACGAGCATCACCTGCAAGCCCCCGGCTTGCCAGAAGATGGTCGTCTGCGGCTGCTCAGCTTCAACATCCAGGTGGGCATTAGTACCGAGCGCTATCGGCATTACCTGACGCGCAGCTGGCAGCACCTGCTGCCGCACACTGGCCGAGCCAGCAACTTGCAGAAAATCGGTAAGTTGCTTGGGGACTTCGACCTGGTGGCCCTGCAAGAGGCGGATGGGGGCAGCTTGCGCTCGGGCTATGTCAATCAGGTCGAGCATCTGGCCCAACTGGGTGCCTTCCCCTACTGGTACCAACAGCTCAATCGCAACCTTGGGCGCTTCGCTCAGCACAGTAATGGTGTACTCAGTCGCTTGAAGCCTCACCAACTCGAGGATCACCCACTGCCTGGCCCAGCAGGGCGCGGGGCTATCCTGGTGCGCTTCGGCGAGGGTGAGGATGCGCTGATCGTGGTCATGATGCACTTGGCCCTGGGCGCCAAGACCCGCGCACTGCAACTGGCCTACATCCGCGAACTGATCGGCGGGTATCGCCATCAGGTGTTGATGGGGGACATGAACACCCATGCCACCGACCTGCTGGAGCACTCACCGCTGCGCGACCTTGGCCTGATTGCGCCTCAGGTGGAGGCCACCTTCCCCAGTTGGCGACCACAGCGCTGCCTGGACCATATCCTGCTCAGCCCGAGCCTTACCCTGGAAAGGGTCGAGGTGCTGGCCCAGCCGATTTCCGACCATCTTCCTGTGGCCGTCGAGATCCGATTGCCTGATGCATTGACTGTGGATACGCTGCCGGCCTTGAGCTGAATCAACTGACGCCTCGCTTGCCCTCAAGTGTCCCGGGCACGCGCCGACAGTGTGTATCAGACAGCCCCAGTTGTATCACCCGTGCGGACACAGGCATGACCGAAGAAGCCGAGCGCTGGAAAGAAAAATACCTGATAAGCATTGAGCAACAGGAGAAGCTCGAACGTCGCTGGGAGGCGCGCCTGGACTTGCTGCGCCGAGGCCTGGTTCGCAGTACGTTAGCCGCTGAGGGCAGCGACAAGGTTGTCGACCAGTGCATGAAGGAAATGCGCGAGGTCATTCGCAGTGACAACATGGATGCCGGGCTTGCCGGCCTTATCCCCCGTCTTGAAAAAGCGGTACTGGAGTCTGAGCAGCGCCGCGAAACCCGCATGAACCAAGTGGGCGATGCGCTGACGGCACTGGTCGATCAGTTGCAAGGCCTGCCGTTGACCAGCGATGTCTCCAGGCCGTTGAAGAAGCTTGCCAAGCGGCTGGAGGCCGGTGTCACCCAGTCTCGCGATCTGCCGCCGCTGCTGGGGGAACTCAGTGGGCTGCAAGGGCGTGCGCTGGCCGCGCTGGACAGGCCCGAAGCCAGTTCGCGGGGCGGCTTTTTGCAGCGGTTGTTCAAAGGTCGCGATGACCTGGCGCCTGTCGAGGCCGCCAGCGAGCAGGCGCCGGGCCTCGTCCCTGCTGCCTCGCAGCCCCTGGTTCAGGAAGCGTCCATTGTCCCTCAGCACGATGGGCATGAGGACAGCGATGCGTCCCCGTCACTGATCGAGTCTGAACAAATGTCGGGTGGCGAGCCGCCGCCCGTGCCCCCGGCACCTGGTCCGGCAATGGACGTGCCATTGCAAAGTGGGGGTGAGGATGATTCGACCCCTTTGGCTGATGTCCCGTTGTCTGACCAAGAGGCCTATGCCCTGCCCTACGCAGTCGAGCCGCCATACAGCCAGGTGGCCGCCCATATCGAGCAGACGCTGCTCGGTCTGCTGGATGACCTGAGCCTGCCGGAACGCCACAAGGCGCAGGCGCAGGCGATGCGCGAACGGGTGGCGCGCGGCATGAACTGGTACGAGTTGATTCCGGTGCTGGATGATCTTGCCGTGTTGTTGCTGGCGATCACCGACAGCGGCCAGCATGAGTTCGAAACCTATCTGCAATTGCTCAATGAACGGCTCGAGGGTTTCCACGGCCACTTGCAGGCCGCCAGCGCAGGTCACGCCGACAACAGCAGTGCGGCACGCGAACTGGATACGCAATTGCGTGAGCAGGTGGACGGGCTGCAAACCGACATGCAAGGCGCCGCAGACGTATCGAGCTTGAAGCACCTGCTCGAAAGCCGGCTCGAAGGCTTGCTGATGACGATGGACCAGCACCAGCACGAGCGCGATCGCCGCGAGCAGGCGCTGGCTGGGCGTCTGCAGGGGCTGTCCGAGCGCGTGGCCAGCATGGAGCAGGAAGCGCTGGGTTACCGTGAGCACCTGGAGGAGCAGCGGCAGAAGGCGTTGCTTGACCCACTGACCGGCTTGCCCAATCGTGCGGCCTGGAGCGAGCAAATCGAGCGCGAGATGCAGCGCTGGCAGGAAAACGGCGGCGACTTGGCCATGGCGATTCTGGACCTGGATCATTTCAAGCAGATCAACGACGGCTATGGGCATCTGGCCGGTGACAAGGTACTGAAGATCGTGGCCGATCAGTTGCGCAAACGGCTGCGGGGCCAGGATTTCATTGCCCGCTTCGGGGGCGAGGAGTTCGTGCTGCTGCTGCCCGACACCTCGCCGGCAGACGCGTTACAGGTCGTCGAAACGATGCGCCTTGCCGTAGAGGCCTGCCCGTTTCACTTCAAGGGGGAGCGGGTGGTGGTATCCACGTCCATCGGGCTGAGCGCGTTCAGGCCTGGCGAGGTGGCCGATCAGGTGCTCAAGCGTGCCGACGCAGCGCTTTACCGTGCCAAGCAACGGGGGCGCAACTGCGTGGAGCAGCACTGACCGAGCGCCTGGCAAGGGCGAGCGCAGATGCGGGGAGAGCGTTATACTGTAGCGCTCATTCGCTGAGGCCACTGCCGTGCTTTCCACGCTGAAAAAATCACTGATCACCCTGCTGCTGCTGACTGTCGCCGGTTGCTCCACGGGCTTGCGCATCGACCGCAGCCACCCGTCAGCCAACCAAGACAACCGCATTCAGTTCGTGGTGCTGCACTATACCAATGCTTCACTGGAGCGCTCGTTGGCGTTGCTGACCCATGGCGAGGTCAGCAGCCACTACCTGATCGGTGATGGCCCCGCAACTGTCTACCAATTGGTGGATGAAAGCAGGCGGGCCTGGCACGCTGGCGACAGCCAGTGGCAAGGCAGAACCTGGTTGAATTCATCGTCCATCGGTATCGAGATCGTCAACGCTGGCTTTACCGATACGCCTGCCGGGCGGGTATGGCACCCCTACAGCGAAGCGCAGATCCAGTCGCTGATCGCGCTGCTCAAGGATATCGTCAAGCGTAATGGCATCGAGCCTCGGCACATCATTGGCCATAGCGACATCGCCCCACTGCGCAAGCAGGACCCCGGCCCGCTGTTCCCGTGGAAACGTTTGGCCGACGCCGGCCTGGGTGTGTGGCCTGACGCCTCTAGCGTGGCTCGCCAGCAGGCCTACTTCGAGGTCAATCCTCCTACGGTTGGATGGTACCAGCAGGCGCTTGCCCGATTTGGCTACGCCATCGAGCAGACGGGCGTGCTCGATGTCCAGACTCAGCACGTGATCGCGGCGTTCCAGATGCGCTTCCGACCTCAACGCTTCGACGGCCAGCCCGATGCGCAGACGGCCGCCATGCTCGAGGTGCTCAACCGCATGCGGTAAAGCGTTGACGGCTGCCGTTTGGTCCTCGCGCAAGCGAAGCGCTAAACGGCAAAGGTAATTGTCCATTGAGTTGCTATACCTTGGTAATCAACTGGATGCCTTCGATGCCTGATCGCCTAGCGGCCTTGCGCCAATTTTTCTACCGCCCCTGGATGCTTGCCGCTTTGGCGGCAATCGCCAGTGCCGCCCTATTGCTAACCGCCAGCATCGCCATTGCGTTGCAGCAGATGAAGCAAAGTGAGAGCGAACAGATGAATGCTCAGGGCGAGCGTTTTCTGGAACGACTGGAACAGGTATTCGGGCAGTTGCGCGAAGGTGTGGACTTATTGGAGACGCAACCTTTGCGTGGCTGCGGCCCCGCCATGCTGACGGCCTTGCAGCAGATCGGCTTGAGTTCACGGTTCATCTACGAGGCGGCCTATGTCGACGGTAATGTTGCCTGCTCGAACCGAGGTGACGAGCGGGCTTTCGTGCCGCTGCGCCCGCCAGACATCAAGGGGCCGGTCTACAGCTACTGGCTCAACACCACCACCGAGCCCGACGAAAACCTTGCCGCCCTGATGTTGGGGCGTGGCCGGTTTCTGGTGTCCACGTCCCGTGGGCATCTGACCGATGTAGTGGATTTGCCTCCGGGCGGGAGCTTGTTGGTCGTGCTGGACAACGGTGCTCGGGCGATCCCGGTGCTGGGCCCGCCCCAGGTGTGGCCACCGCCTTCTGTGTGGTCGACCAGTCACAAAACGTTGCTGGAGTTCAGCGATCGTCTCATCTATCGCATGCCCACCAAGTCTCCTGATTACCAGTTGGTTCTGATTGCACCACGCGCAAGTCTCCCCCTGCGCATGAATGGCGCCCTGTGGCTGCTGTTTCCAGGCAGCGTACTGGGAGCTTGTTGCATTGGCTGGCTGGTCCTGCAATTGGCTCAACAGCGACGCTCCATGAGCTCCGAGCTTCAGCAAGCGCTGAGTCGTGGCCAGCTGCAAGTGCTCTACCAGCCGATTTTCGAGCTCGACAGCAGGCGCTGTGTCGGCGCCGAGGCATTGGTGCGCTGGCGTCGTCCCGATGGCAGCCTGACCAGCCCTGAGCTGTTCATACCGCTGGCCGAGAATACCGGGCAGATCCGTGAAATCACCGACTTCGTCCTGCGACGCGTCCTTGAGCAACTCGGCCCTCTGTTGCGCTCAAGGCCCATGCTCTACATCTCGGTGAACCTGGCGGCGTGCGACGTGATGGTTCCGCGTGTTGGGGAAGTGGCGGCGCGCCTGCTGGCGCTGCACCGGGTGGCCCCGAGGCAGATCGCTTTCGAGGTGACCGAACGGGGCCTGATCGATGTGGTGGTGGCGCGCGAAAACTTGCAAGCGTTGCGCGCCGAGGGCCATCAAGTGCTGATCGACGATTTCGGCACGGGTTATTGCAGCCTGGCCTACCTTCAGACCTTGCCCGTGGATTGCCTGAAAATCGACAAGGCATTCATCGATGCGCTGGGCCACGATGCCGCCAGCAGCGGTGTGGCACCCCATATCATCCGCATGGCCCACGACCTGCATCTACGGGTGATCGCCGAAGGTATCGAGCGTGAGGACCAGGCGCTGCTGCTGCTTGGCGAAGGGGTGAAGTACGGCCAGGGCTGGCTGTTCGCCAAGGCCCTGACGGCCCGGCAGTTTGCCGAGCTGGTCACGCGGGATAAGTTGCCACGGGGCAGACAGGCCTGACAGGCCTTGCGAGCGTCAGACCGGCAGGGCCAGGTAGAACTGGGTACCTTCACCTGGTCGCGAGAAGACGCCCATGCGCCCACCGTGCAACTGCACGATTTCCTTGCACAGGGCCAGTCCCAGGCCGGCCCCGCCCTTCTTGCGGCCCACTTGCACGAACGGCTCGAAGATGCGGCCCTGCTGACCATAGGCGATACCCTCGCCCGTGTCCTCGACACTGATGATCACGCGTTCGGCATGGCGGCGCGCATGCAGGCGGATGCGCCCGCCCTGGGGGGTGTGCCTGACCGCATTGTGCAGCAGGTTGTCCAGCACGCGGTCGAGCTGAGCAACGTCAGCCTGGATGCGCGGCAGTGGCGGTTCCAGGGCCAAGACCAGTTCGATCTGCTTCTGGCCCGCCTGATCGGCGAAGCGCACTTGCGCCCGCTCCAGCAATTCATCGATGGCACAGGGCGCCAGCTCGAGCTTTTGCAGACCGCTTTGATAGCGGCTGAAGTTGAGCAAGTCGTTGATCAACTGGGTCAGGCGCTGCATTTCTTCGCCAATGGTTTCCAGCAGATCGTATTCACGCGCTTCCTCGGGAAACTTGACCCGTTCGCGCAGCAAGCCGAACGCCATGTGCATACCGGTGACAGGCGTACGCAGCTCGTGGGAGGCGCGTAGCACGAACTCGCTGCGCACCCGCTCGAAGGCACGCTGTTCGGTCACATCGTGCAGCACCATCACGGCGCCCAGGATCGGGCCCTGAGGATGGCTGACGGGCGTCAAGCTATAGGTCAACAGACGCGTTTCCTCGTCAACGTCGATGTGAAGGTCGTCCGGTTGGCGGTCCAGACTGCCGCCGCGTAGCACCTGGCACAGTTGCTGTTCCAGTTCAGGTCGTTCCAGGGCTTCGGCCAGGCTGCTGCCAACGCGGCTGTCGTTCCAGCCCAGTTGGCGTTGAGCAACCGGGTTCAGGTGCTCAAGCAGGCCCTGTCGGTCGATGATCAGCAGGCCATCATCGATACTGTCGAGCACGGCTTGCAGGCGCTGCTGCCCGGCGAGCAATTCGTCGACATTGGTGGCCTGGTGCTTGCGCAGGGCGTCGGCCATGATCCCGAAGCGACGCGTGAGCTGGTTCAGTTCGCTGGCTTGAGTGATCGGGAGTGTGACATCGAAATTGCCCTTGCCCAGCTGATCGGCTGCCTTGGCCAGGGCCTCGATGGGCTGGCCGAATCGGCGGGCAATGTTGTGGGCCGTGATGAAGCCCAAAACCAGGACCACCAGGCCCATCAGGCCCAGCACGCCGCCTACCAGCAGTGCGCGGGCACGGCTTTGTTCTTCGCTGCGAGCGATGTTGGCCAGCGCTTGTTTGTGGGAATCGATCAGGTCGGTACGCACTTGATTGAATGCGGCGCCCAGTGGCTGGTCCACGGCCAGGCTGCGCGAGGGCGCTGGGGTGGCGTGGTAAGCCTCGAGAAATGCCTGGTAGTGGTCGCGGGCTTCGCTGAACCCTGGCCGCTGGCCACCGTCGGCCAGGCCTTGGTCGAGCAGGCGTTGGAAGTCGTCTTGCAGCGTTTGCAACTGACCTGGAGCCGTGTCCGTATCCAGCAGCAGGATAAGCTGCTCACCCAGGTTCTGGCGTAGCTTTAGCCCTACATCCAGCGAGTGGTTGGTGTCGCGAACCAGCGCCTGCTGGGCCGAAGCCATCTGCAGGACACTGACCAGGCCGAGTAGCAACCCCAACAGGGCGACCGTGACCAGCGCCGAGATGCTGAGAAAGAGCCGCGTGCGCAGCTTCATGGTCGGCCACTTCACAGGTTGTACTGCTTACGCTTGCGATACAGGGTCGATGCGTCGATTCCGAGGGTCTTGGCGGCTTGGTCGAGCGTGTCGCTGGCGGCCAGCACAGCGCCGATGTGCGCGCGCTCAAGCTCATCCAGGCTCAAGGCGGCCCCTACGCGCGGCGCGTTGCTGGCCGGTTGCTCGCCCATGCCCAGATGGCTGATCTCGACCTTTTCCTGGGGGCAGATGATGCTGGCCCGCTCGATCACGTTACGCAATTCGCGAATGTTGCCCGGCCAGCGATAATTGAGCAGCGCTGCACGTGCTTCCTCACTGAAACCGCGGGCCGGCCTTGAGTATTCCTTGACGAAGCGCGCCAGAAAGCGGTCGGCAAGCGTGAGGATGTCTTCACTGCGCTCGCGCAGGGGCGGCAGGTGCAAGGTAATGACGTTCAGGCGGTAGAGCAGGTCTTCGCGGAAACGACCCTCGCGCACCATTTCTTCAAGGTTGAGGTTGGTGGCGGCGAGAATGCGCACATCGGCCCGGCGGGTGACCGGGTCGCCAACACGCTCATATTCCTTGTCCTGGATAAAGCGCAGCAACTTGGGTTGCAGGGTCAGGGGGAAGTCACCGATTTCATCGAGGAACAAGGTGCCGCCGTCCGCCTGGTTGACTCGGCCAAGGGTGCTTTCGCTGGCGCCGGTAAAGGCCCCTCGCGTGTGACCGAACAATTCGCTTTCCATCAGCTCGGCATTGAGCGACGGGCAGTTGATGGTCACGCAGGCCTTGCGTGCGCGCTTGCTCCAGCCGTGGATGGCGCGAGCCAACTCACCCTTGCCGGTCCCGGATTCGCCCAGGATCAGGATGTTGGCATCAGTGGTTGCCACCTGGCGGGCTGTTTCCAGTACGACCATCATGGCCGGGCTGTGGGAGTCTAGGCCATCCTTGGGCTTGCGCACTTCGCCTTCCAAGGCTTCCAGGCGGGCGGAAAGCTGGCGCACCTCCAGTTGCTTGGCTGTGGCCAGGCGCAACTGGTCTGGACTGCAAGGCTTGACCAGGTAGTCGGCGGCGCCGGCCTGGATGGCATCGACCGCTGTATCGATGGCGGAGTGGGCGGTCACGATGACCACACGCATCCACGGCGCCTGAACGCGCATCTGGGCCAACACGTCCAGGCCATTGTCTTCGCCAAGGCGCAGGTCAAGGAAGCACAGGTCGAACACCTGGCGCTGCAGCAGGCTCTCCGCCTGAGTGGCGCTGTTGGCGGTCGCCACGCTATAGCCCTCGTCTTCCAGGCAGTAGCGGAAGGTGCGCAGGATCGCGGACTCGTCATCCACCAGCAGAATGCGGCCTTGCTTGTCCTGGGCTGATTCCATGTACCTGCGCTCCTTTGGGAAATATCTTTGTTTAGTGTGGGAAAAATCGGGCAAGTTGCATGGTCAATTCTGAAGGATTCTGCCCTTTGCACGCCAGCGAGTCGACCAGCATGCTCAAAAGTCCCGGGGGACTGGCGATTTGCTTAGAGAGGGTGGTTGGCACATTGGTTGCGAAGAGTTTCAGATTTTGCCTACAAAAGGAGAGTACGACATGCCCTTCCCCTTTCGCGCGCTTGCGCTAGCGGTCAGTTTGCTGCCCTTCGTCGCTGTGGCGAGTGGAGATCCTGTTCACGATGCTCGCTTGGAAGGTTCGCTGCAGACGGCAGTGTCCCTGAACCGGATCCTCAACCCTTATCGGATCACCGTTGAGGTCGACGGCGCATCGGCGCGTTTGGCTGGGGAGGTCGAAAATGAGGTTGAGCGCCGTTTGGTCGAGGAAGTGGCCTTGGCCACTTCAGGTATCGAGAAGGTCGACAATCAGGTAAAGGTCAATCCTGAGCTGGTTGAGCGACCGCTGGCGTTGCGAGCCTATGCCCGGCGCACGGAAGACGTGACGCTGACGGCGGTCATACGGTCACGGCTGTTGTGGAGCCGCCTGACCGAGAAGGCATCTATAGAAGTGCAAAGTGACAGCGGTGTCATCACGCTCCGGGGTCGGGTAGACAATCCCGAGGCCAAGGAGCTTGCGGGCGTCGTGGCACGTACCACCGAGGGGGTGTACCTGGTCAACAACCTGATCAGCCTGGACACCGCCGCCATGATCAAAGCCAAAGGCCAGCCCGTGGATGCCCCGAGCGGACCACAGCCAAGCGATGCCTGGATCGTGGATAAAGTCCAAAGCAGTTACAGCTTCAGCCGCAACCTCGACGGGCTGAATCTGAAGGTGGTGAGCCAGGATGGCTTGGTACGACTCTCCGGCGAAGTCGTTAGCCCCGAGCAGAAAAATATCGCGATGGACATCGCCAGGCAGATCATCGGAGTACGTGGCGTAGATGCCGACATGCTCAAGGTGGCAACCAAGGTTGAGGGGTGATCGTGCATTTCGCACGGCCCCCCAGGGTGCATCGTGCAGGATACGTGGTAGGTCCTAATGGTTCAATCTTTTAAATCATTGAAAAATAAGGATTTTTTCTAATTTGAAAGCTGGCACGCAGGCTGCAATTACTTGTTCAAGTCTGGACAAAAATTACAGCAGGAGAAGCCGGCATGAACCGCCCATCTGTCAACCGTTTGCAAGTTACCGCCCTGCCACTGCGTCAGATCATGTCGCTTGGCATCGCGGTCATGCTGACCTTGGCAGCAGGGCTGTTCTACTACAGTGTGCAAACCGCCCGGTTGGCCGATCAGGTAGCGGCGCAAACCGCCCTGCTGTCGCAGATCCAGAACACCCGCGCCAGTAACCTCGTTCAGGCAGCCGAGCCGCTGCCATCGAAGGGTAAGGCCGAGTCCCCTGCAACCGTTGAACATGTCGTACCACAGGACCGTTGGGTGTTCTGATCACCCTGCTTTTGAAAAACAAAGGAGAATCACCATGCTGAGCTGGGCTATCACTTTCCTCATCATCGCCATCGTCGCTGCAGTTCTGGGCTTTGGTGGTATCGCTGGCGCTGCAACGGGTATCGCCAAGATCCTGTTCATCGTCTTCCTGGTTCTTTTCGTGGCTTCGTTCTTCTTTGGACGCGGTCGCAGATGAGCAGGCTGTTGCGCAATGCCGTAGCTGGCGTTCTGATGATGGGCGCCACTGCAGCAGCGTTGGCGGCCAATGATGGCCAGCTACGTGTCGATCAATTGCTGGGTAGCGATGCCGAATACCGGGAATCTTGGCAGGATGCTGTCAAAGGCGAGGAACGCCTGCCCGATTGGGTATTGAACCTCACGGGGAGTTCGCCTCAGCAGATGTCGGCGGTCACGGAAGACGGTGATAAGTACCTCGTGGGCCCGCTCTGCGAAGCCGCGGACAAATGCACTTACAAGCGTTTGATCGTGGCATTCAGCTGGGACAAGGATGACGCCTACGGGATGCTGGTGGAGGTACCGGAAGGCCTGCCCAGCGACAAGTCGCCTACCCGCCATGCGCAGTACCGGTGGCTTGGCGAACCTGATGATGGCATGAAAGCCCTGCTTCAGGAGCAACTCAAGCAGGACCCGAACTGGTACTGAGTCGCAAGACCAGTGTGGTTCAGGTCCGGCACTGTCATGAAATAGAAGCTGAACGGCCGTAGGCTTGCAGCCTTCTATGATGCGCCGCTCCGAGGAGGAGCAGCACATGACCAAGGGGCCGGGCTGTTCTGATCGCTACAGGATCGGAGTGGCCTAGGGGTACAGGGAGTGCCTCCACCTGTTGGGCCGGGTCAGGTAAGGCAGAATCGGAAGTTCCAGGTCAGTAGAGCCCTGAACGATCTTCAGGGTGGACCTGGCTTCCGAGGAGCCATCCAAATATCAGTGCACGATGCACGAATTCCCTCTCGGGACACATTTTGTCTCAACCGCATGTCTTTTTTTTCCTCAGCCGTGCTATCAATACGAGCTGCGTTTGAAGCATTCGGATTGTCGAACAACCTGATTTTTCCTACGTGCTTTTGCGACTATTCCAGCCGCCATTTGGCGTTTATGTCCTATTCGGGTTTCCGAACGGCGCACCGCATGTCAGTTATTTCCCTCGAAATGCCTCCACTTTCCCATGCTTGATCGGTATGGGGTATGCGTTTCCGGCATTAGATTTCCCTCTTTCCCATCGCAATAGTTGCGGCCTTTTTCGCCGACCGAGCCCTGCGCTCGTCTGCGCTGTCCTTACAACACGTCGCTGATCGGCGCATTCGCCCCGGGGTTGTTTCCACAGTTTTCCGGTAGCCGTTAGTTGACATGACCACTACAACAAAGGGTAAAGACATGAAGAAGGCAAAACTGAGCCTCGCCTGGCAGATCGTCATCGGTCTGGTCTTGGGCGTTGCAATCGGCGCGCTCCTGAACCACTTCAGTGCGGAAAAGGCCTGGTGGATCAGCAACGTCCTTCAGCCTGCTGGTGATATCTTCATTCGCCTGATCAAGATGATCGTGGTCCCGATCGTGATCTCGTCGCTGATCGTGGGCATCGCCGGGGTTGGCGACGCCAAGAAGCTTGGCAGTATTGGCCTGAAGACCATCCTTTACTTCGAAGTCGTCACGACCATCGCCATTGTCGTGGGCCTGGTGCTTGCCAACCTGTTCCATCCGGGCGCCGGCATCGACATGAGCACCCTCGGCACCGTGGACATCTCCAAGTACCAGGCGACCGCCGCCGAGGTGCAGCATGAGCATGCCTTCATCGAGACCCTGCTCAATCTGATTCCGTCGAATATCTTCGCGGCGCTGATGCGCGGTGAGATGCTGCCGATCATCTTCTTCTCGGTCATGTTCGGCCTTGGCCTCTCCAGCCTGCAAGCCGAGCTGCGCGATCCGCTGGTACGCACCTTCCAGGCCGTATCGGAAACCATGTTCAAAGTCACTCACATGATCATGAAGTACGCGCCGATCGGTGTGTTCGCGCTGATCGCGGTGACCGTTGCCAACTTTGGCTTCAGCTCATTGCTGCCACTGGCTAAGCTGGTCCTGCTGGTGTATTTCGCCATCGCCTTCTTCGCCTTCATGGTGCTGGGGCTGGTAGCGCGCCTGTTCGGCTTCTCGGTGATCAAGATCATGCGCATCATGAAAGATGAGCTGATCCTGGCCTACTCCACCTCAAGCTCGGAAACCGTCCTGCCACGGGTTATCGAGAAGATGGAGAAATACGGTGCGCCCAAATCGATCTGCTCGTTCGTGGTGCCTACCGGCTACTCGTTCAACCTCGACGGCTCTACCCTGTACCAGAGCATCGCGGCCATCTTCATCGCCCAGCTCTACGGCATCGACCTGTCGTGGAGCCAGCAGCTGCTGCTGGTACTGACCTTGATGGTGACCTCCAAAGGTATTGCCGGAGTACCGGGTGTTTCGTTCGTGGTACTGCTGGCCACCCTGGGTAGCGTGGGTATCCCGCTGGAAGGTCTGGCGTTCATTGCCGGTGTCGACCGCATCATGGACATGGCCCGCACGGCACTTAACGTGATCGGTAATGCCCTGGCCGCGCTGGTCATCTCCCGTTGGGAAGGTATGTACGACGCAGCCAAGGGCGAGCTGTACTACGCCTCGCTGATCGCCGAGAAGCCTGAAGCTGCCATGGTGGGTGAAGCAGCCAAGCGCTGAGGCCAAGCCTGTTGGACACAAAGCCCCGACATGTCGGGGCTTTTTGTTGTCTGCGGCATCTACACTCACGGCGGGCCGCAGCCAGGGCGGTGTTCGATACGTTATGATTCGGGCATTTCGGGGAGGTACGTGGATGCTCAACGGCTTGTGGCTCGGCTTTTTCCTGGTAGCGGCCATATCTGCCATGGCTCAATGGCTAGTGGGTGGCAACGCTGGCATCTTCGCGGCCATGGTCGAAAGCATCTTCGCCATGGCGAAACTTTCCGTCGAGGTCATGGTATTGCTGTTCGGCACCCTGACGCTGTGGCTGGGCTTTCTGAAGATTGCCGAGCAGGCGGGTATCGTCGAATGGCTGGCCAAGGTGCTGGGCCCCTTGTTCGCACGGCTGATGCCAGAAGTGCCGCCTGGGCACCCCGCGCTGGGGCTGATCACCATGAACTTTGCGGCCAACGGTCTGGGCCTGGACAACGCTGCTACCCCTATCGGCTTGAAGGCCATGCGTGCCCTGCAGACGCTCAACCCCAGCAGCACCACGGCCAGCAATGCACAGATCCTGTTCCTGGTGCTCAATGCGTCTTCCTTGACCCTGCTCCCTGTGACCGTCTTCATGTACCGGGCTCAGCAAGGCGCGCCCGACCCAACCATGGTGTTCCTGCCTATCCTGCTGGCCACCAGTGTGTCGACGCTGGTAGGGCTGCTGTCGGTCGCGGTGATGCAGCGTTTGCGGCTATGGGACCCTGTGGTGCTGGCTTACCTGGTGCCCGGTGCGTTGCTGCTGGGGGGCTTCATGGCCTTTCTCGGCACGTTGTCGGCAGCCGCGCTGGCCAGCTTGTCCTCAATCCTGGGCAACCTCACGCTGTTCGGGGTGATCATCGTCTTTTTGATCATCGGCGCGCTTAAGCGGGTCCAGGTCTACGAAGCGTTCGTCGAAGGGGCGAAGGAAGGCTTCGACGTTGCCAAGAGCCTGCTGCCCTACCTGGTGGCGATGCTGGTGGCGGTCGGTGTGCTGCGCGCATCAGGGGCGCTTGAGGTGGCGTTGGACGGTATTCGCCATGCGGTGAACTGGATGGGCCTGGATACGCGCTTCGTCGAAGGGCTGCCAACTGCCCTGGTCAAGCCGTTTTCCGGCAGTGCCGCACGGGCGATGCTGATCGAGACCATGCAGGCCCAGGGTGTGGACAGCTTCCCTGCCTTGGTCGCTGCGACCATCCAGGGTAGTACCGAAACCACGTTCTACGTCCTCGCGGTGTACTTCGGTGCCGTGGGCATTCAACGGGTGCGCCATGCCGTGGGGTGTGCACTGTTGGCCGAGTTTTCCGGTGTGGTGGCAGCGATCTGCGTTTGCTACTGGTTCTTTGGCTGAACGGCGTTTCAAGTGCTACAGGGTGCGCCGCTCATGAAGCGGCGCCATCCTCGACTACCTTGAAGCGCAGTACGCCTATCACCTGGCCATCCTCGGTCAGCACCCTCACCTGCCAACGCCCCACCGGGTTGGGCGGGAAGTTCTGCTTGTGGGTCCAGGCCCGATAGCCTTCCTTGCGCCCACCGTGAATGTCCAGGGCGATACGGTCCACCTCCTGCCCGTCTTTCTGCCACACATGGTAGATCCGCTCATTCAGGCCGCGCGGCGCGTTGATGGCGGTGTAGGCGTACAGGCCGCTGCTGCGAATACGGCTGGCAGCGATTTTATCCAGTGAATCTCCCGGCTCACGGTTGATGACCTCGGTACTCACGGCGACCTCGGTCATCCACAAGGTGGCCGGCGGCACCCAGGAGCGCAACAACCAACCACCGCCACCGACTGCCAGCGTGATCACCACCAGGCCGACACCGCGTCGCCAGTTGCTGACCGGGAAGCTGCTGACCAGGCTTGGGAAGGACAAGGCCATGGCGATGATCAGGGCCAGCTTGAAGCTTTGCGCGGTGGTGAGGTGCAGGATGATCGGCAAAGCCGTCAGCAAGGCGGCGAACAGGGTCAGGGTGTGCAGCGCCATGAACAGCCAGCGCCGCGGCGCGAGCCAGCGGTAGTACAGCGGGTCGATGATCGAGACCAGCCCGGCGGCGCCCAGCAAGCCTGTAAAGATCGACTGGCCGCTGTTCCAGGTGGTAGTGATGAAGAAAAACGGAAGCACGAAGAACAGGGATTCCTGGTGGATCATCTGCGTGGCATAGCGCAACAGCGGCTGGGGTATTTCACGCTTGAACGTACGCGTGAACAGGCGAGTGAGCGTGCTTTCGAGCATCAGCCAGACCCAGCTGACCAGCAGCATGACGGCGATCCAGCTGGCAAGCCCCGCCTGCCGGTCGACCAGGATGAAACTGCCTACACCCGATAGAAAGCCCCCCAAGGCAATGACGCCCGGATAGCGTTTGAGCAGTTCGATGATGCGCTGGGCGATCTTGGGTATTGGGGGCATGGGGGCTGCAATGCTTGGAGTGGCTAGGGGGCGGCCCTTGCATGCACGACGCGGGCATTGAAAGGATACCGCCGTTTCACATGTGCCGAGTAGCACCGCTTGGCTTGTCAGGAGTTTGTCGACGCCAGCGCAGAAGGCACGCGGCGAGCAGCAACCCTGCCAGCAGGAACGACAGACCGTAGAGCTCGTCGTACCCAAGCAGCGGTTTTTCGATACGAATGTAGCCTTCGTGGGCGAGCAACTGCTCGAGCGCCTGGTTGGCTTGCTCCAGTGTCACTCGTCGCAGCTGACGCACAGGGCTGGTGAAGCGGCCGTCGGTGTAGTCGTTCAATGCGCCCCAGTAATAATCGGCAAGGGCACTGTTACCTTGGGTTGCCCAACTTTCCTTGGCGATGCTCGCTTGCTTGATGCGGGCAAAGGTGTCCGGGTCCAGGCCCTGCTTGCGCAAATGATCGAACAAGCGCCGCATGACCTCGATGGCCCTTCCTATATCATCGCGCTCAAGGTCGGCGTTGAGGCTGAGCAGGCCGGTATCACCGAAGCTCTCGCGCTGGACCGAGGGCCCGTAGGACAGGCCGTTGCGCAGGCGCAGCTGGTCGTACACTGCCCAATCCAGATAACGGGAGAGCAGATCCAGGGTGGCCTGATGGTCGTTGTCCAACACTGGCTCGATGAACAGCCAGTGGAGTTTGGCGGTATCGCCCAGCCAGCCGTGCATCAGGTCGCGCCGTTGCTTGGCCTCATGGCTGATCGATTCCAGATCACGGCGGTCTTCCGGCTCGGTGGCCGGGAGTTCGCCGAAGGTTCTTTCCAGGTAGGCGGGCAACAGGCGGTCAAGGCCACCCACCATGATCAGTGTCATGTTGTTGGCTGCGTACCAACGCTCGCGCAGGCCTTGGACCTGCTCGAGGGTCATGTCGTCGAGGTTGGAGCGCTCGGGGCATTTCAAGCCCAATTCCGTGGCCAATTGCTGCCCGGCGGGGTGGCCGATATCCTGCCGGTCGAGCCAGCGCTGCAGGTGCCCGTAATGGCCACCGTCCTCACGCTCGATGATGCGCTTGGCAGTCGCCAGGGCCTTGGCGTCGATCTGGGTGTCGCGAATGATCGACAGCAACAGATCGAGTACCTTGCGCTGATTGCGTGCGGGCGCCTCGATCACGAACGTGGTGTCGGCATTGCCCGTGAACGCATTCCATTCGCCACCCAGCGCCTGCAGGCGCTCTTCCAGACCCCCTTCGCCCGTGTCATCCACCCCACTGAACAGCAGGTGCTCCAGCAGGTGCGGCAGCTCTTTCTGGTCGCAGCCGAAGTCGTCCAGGCCCACCCCCACGACCAGGCGAATGGACACATGGTCGCGTTCGTAGCCGTCCTTGAGAATGACCTGCAGGCCGTTGGGCAGCAGATAGCCCTCCACGCGAGCGCGGTCCAGGGCAAAGGAGCAGAGGCTACACATCAGCAGGCAGACGAACATCAGGCAACGCATGGGTGAGCGGGGGTCCTCAGGTCGGCGACATCACGGCAGAGGGGCTTCGTCCGGCACGCTGTCGAGCATCAGCCCGCCCGTGTCCGAGCCGCCCAGTACCACATAGGCACTGCTGCAGAACAAAGAGTTCAACCGCTTCATGTCGGCGATAAGCTCCAGGTGGATGGAGCTGGTCTCGATGCTCTGTACCACTTTGCGCTGCAGGCGGCTGACATGGGCGTGGGCCAGGCGCCGTTCCTGGGCGCGAAAACGACGTTTCTCGCGCAGCAGCAAACGCGCGCTTTCCGGGTCGGCGCTGAGGAATACCGAGAGGCCAAGGCGCAAGTTGGCCAGCAATTGCTCCTGCAATCCGGTCAGTTCCTCCAGCCCCATCTGAGAAAAGGCACGGCGTTGGCTTGTCTTCTGCTGCTGGACTTTGCGCAACATGCGTTCGATCAGGTCGCAGGCCAGCTTGAGGTTGACGGCCAGCTCGATGATCTCGGCCCAGCGACGGTTGTCGTGTTCGCTGAGGTCCTCGCGGGTCATCTGCGCCAGGTATAACTTGATGGCGCTGTACAGGGCCTCGGCATCCTCACCCAGTGCGCGTACCTGCTGAGGCAATGCAGCCTGAGTGCCGCGCAGGGCGCCAAGCATGGCTTCAAGCAAGTTGTCGACGATATCGCCCAGGCGCAGCGTCTCCCGGGCAGCATTGGCCAGCGCCAGGCTGGGCGTTTCCAAGGCCGAGGCGTCGAGATGGCGCGGGCGTATCTGCCCGTTGTCGCGCTCGCGCTCTGGCAACAGGCTGTTGCACAGCCTTCCCATGGGCTTGACCGTAGGCAGCATGATCAGGCAGCGGGCCGTGTTGTAGAGCAAGTGGAAGCCAATGACCAGTTCTTGCGGACTGAAACTCAGTGAGTCCATCCAGTCCACCAGCGGGTGGAGCACGGGGATGATCAACAGCAGGCCGATCAGCTTGTACAGCAGGCTGCCCAGCGCCACGCGGCGGCCGGCGGCGTTCTGCATGCTGGTGCTGATGAACGCCAGCAGGCCGCTACCAATGTTGGCGCCGACCACCAGGCCTATGGCCACCGGCAGGCTGATCACCTCGGCACCTGCCAGTGTGGCGGTGAGCAGGACGGCGGCCAGGCTCGAATACGACACCATGGCAAACAATGCACCGACCAGGGCGTCGAGCAGAATGTCGCCGGTCAGCGAGGCGAAAAGCACCTTCACGCCTTGGGCATGGGTGATGGGGGCGGCTGCCTGGACGATCAGTTCCAGCGCCAGGATGATCAGGCCCAGGCCGATGCCGACGCGGCCGAGTTGGCCAGCACGGGTCTGCTTGCGTGAAAGGAAAAAGATCACCCCCAGGAAAATCAGCAGGGGCGAAAGCCAGGACAAGTCGAAGGTCAGTACACGGGCCATGAGCGCCGTGCCCACGTCGGCCCCTAACATGATGGCCAGCGCTGGGGTCATGGCCATCAGGCCCTGACCTACGAATGAGGTGACCAGCATTGCGGTTGCGTTGCTGCTCTGCACCATTGCAGTGACCAGAATGCCCGCGGTGAAGGCCAGCGGGCGTTTGTCCATGTTCTGGCCGATGATGCGTCGCAGATCCGAACCGAACACCCGTAAAATGCCGGTTCGCACGATGTGCGTGCCCCACACCAGCAAGGTGACTGCCGAAAGCAGATTGAGTAGGGTCAGCATGACGAGAGCCCCCTGAGTGCACCGGCCAAGGTGGCCGGTCGAAAAGACGCGGGCGCAGTGCTGTTTGCAAAGGCCTGTTCAAGCTTTAGTTCTATTATGCCGCTGCCGCCAGCTTCGCATGGCTGTCATCATTTTGAAACATCCTTGGGACGTACTGGCGGCATGCGCAAAGGGCCCCGCAGGGCCCTTTTCTCCGTGACGTGTGAGGTTATTGACCCGGCACGTCCTTGCGCAGCTTCACGGCCTCGTGCTCCTTGCCAGCCTTGCGTGCCAACGACGTACGCATGCGGATGTTGATGGCTTCGACCGCCAGGGAGAAGGCCATGGCGAAATAAACGTAGCCTTTAGGAACATGCACATCGAATGCTTCGGCGATCAGCACGGTACCTACCACGATCAGGAACGACAGCGCGAGCATCTTCAATGAAGGGTGCTTGTCGATGAAGTCGGCGATGGTACCGGCACAAGCCATCATGACCAGCACGGCGACGATGATTGCGGCGATCATCACCGGCACGTGCGACACCATCCCCACAGCGGTAATCACCGAATCCAGGGAGAAGACGATATCGATGATCGCGATCTGGATGATGGTGTACAAGAACTTGCCGCCAGAGCCCTTGGGTTCGTCGGCGTTTTCTTCTTCGCCTTCCAGGCCGTGGTAGATCTCCTGCGAGCTCTTCCAGAGCAGGAACAAGCCACCGAAGAACAAGATCAGGTCACGTCCGGATATACCCTGCCCTAGCACCACGAACAGATCGTCGGTCAGGCGCATTACCCAAGTGATGGACAGCAGCAGCATGATGCGAGTGACCATGGCCAGGGCCAGGCCGAAGATCCGGGTACGCGGCTGCATGTGCTTGGGCATGCGGCTGACCAGGATCGAGATCATGATGATGTTGTCGATGCCCAGAACGATTTCAAGCGCGGTCAGGGTGAAGAAGGCAACCCAGATTTCCGGGCTGGTCAGCCATTCCATGTGTTTTCCTTTGAGCGGTATGGGCGATGCGCCTGCATCGAGGCGCATTGCGGTGGAGAGAGGTCTGTTATCAGAGACTACTGAACAGCGGGAAAATGCCCATGATCAGCGCGGCGAACATTATGCACAGGCACACCAGTACTGCCCACTTGAGCGTAAAGCGTTGGTGATCCCCGAATTCGATGCCGGCCAGGGCGACCAGCAGGTAAGTCGAGGGTACCAGCGGGCTGAGCAGGTGCACCGGCTGCCCGACGATGGATGCACGGGCCATCTCGACCGGACTGATGCCATAGTGGCTTGCCGCTTCGGCCAGTACGGGGAGAACACCGTAATAGAAGGCGTCGTTGGACATGAAGAAGGTGAACGGCATGCTCACGATCGCCGTGATCACCGCCAGGTACGGGCCCAACGCTTCGGGAATGACAGCCAGCAGGCTTTTGGACATGGCATCGACCATGCCCGTGCCCGACAGGATGCCGGTGAAGATGCCTGCGGCGAAGATCAGGCCGGTAACCGCCAGCACGCTGCCGGCGTGGGCGGCGATACGGTCTTTCTGTTGTTGCAGGCAGGGGTAGTTGACGATCATCGCGATGCTGAAGGCGATCATGAACAGCACTGGCAACGGCAGCAGGCCGGCGATGAGGGCCGCCATCAATGCAGCGGTCAGTGCGCCATTGAAGTACAGCAGCTTTGGCCGGCGTGCCTCTGGATATTGCGAAACACTGATGTCGCTGTGATCGATATCGTCAGTTGGCAGGTGCAGCTCGCCCAGGCGGGCACGTTCGCGTTTGCCGTACAGGTAGGCGATGGCCAGGATCGCGACCACGCCGAACAACATCGCTGGAATCATGGGTACGAAGATATCGGAAGGGTCCACGTGCAAGGCGCTGGCCGCCCGCGCGGTGGGCCCACCCCATGGCGTCATGTTCATGACCCCGCCGGCAAGAATGATGAGCCCCGCCATGATGCGCGGGCTCATGCCCAGGCGGCTGTACATGGGCAGCATGGCCGCGCAGCAGATCATGTAGGTGGTAGCGCCGTCACCGTCCAGCGATACCACCAGAGCCAGCACGGCGGTGCCTACCGACACCTTGAGCGGGTCGCCCTTGACCAGCTTGAGGATTTTTCGCACCGCAGGGTCGAAAAGGCCGGAGTCGATCATCAAGGCAAAGTAGAGAATAGCGAACATCAGCATGACGCCGGTGGGCGCCAACTTGCTGATGCCTTCGAGCATCATGGGGCCGATCTTGCTGGCGAAACCGCCAAAGAGGGCGAACAGAATGGGCACCAGGATCAGGGCGATCAAGGCCGACAGGCGCTTGGTCATGATCAGGTACATGAACGTGACGACCATGGCGAAGCCGAGGAAGGTCAGCATGGCAATACTCCAGGCGAGGCGCGACGAAAAAGAGGACGGTTCGGGCGGGTCAGCGTGCAGGACGCTGCGCGTGGAGCAGGTAGGACGGGACTAAGAGAAGTCGGGCACGGAAAGGCATCAGTATCACCATTGTTGTTGTTGGTTGCGCCGGGCGCGGCATTTACCTCGCCCTGGCTGACCGGTCTGTGCCGGCAATGGGGCTATCCTAAGCGGGCAAGCTTTCAGCCAGCTTTCGCTCGAACAAGGGTGACAAAAGGTAGGTAAAGCGGGTGGATGGGCGGTTGAGCCGCTACAGCTGTAGCCCACCCGCTGCCTTATGCAGTGCGCGAAGATGCTCTCCGATGTGCTTAACGTTGGCTTCAACTGCCGCTATCTGCCTGGCCCGGGAAGGCTCGAGCAGCGCCCTCACCTCTTTGTCCAGGTTGGTACTCAAGCGCAGCAACTGCGCCTGGCGTTCGCTGCTGACCTTTTCCAGATGAACCCGCTCTTCTCGCTGCGGCAGCCCGTAGCCTGTGGTGTCGAGCAATTCCGCCGGGCGACTCAGGAAACCGCTGTTGGCGAGCATCTGCTTGAGGGTGGCATCGGCCTTGTCGACGCTACCATCCTTGAGCGCTGCGGCATTGAGATAGCGCTGCTTGACCTCGTCCTGTGCCAACAGCAGTTGCCGTCGCAAGCCCGCCTGTTCCAGAAGCAGCAAGGCGGCACTGGTGCGCAGGTCAGCCTGGTCGAACCAGGGCTTGCGTTGCTCGGCGTCCAGGGCCAACCAATCCTCTACCTTGGTTTGCTTTACCGGCAGTTGCTTCTTCAGCACATCGAACATGGCCTGGTAGCGGTCGCGGTACGAGTCAAAGCGGTAGCCCAGGCGCAGTGCCTCTCGCGGATCGTCCAGCACGCTGGTGTCAGCCAGCCCACGGCCGTCGAGCACGGCAAGCAGGCCATTGGGCATGATGCTGTCGAGGTCGTTGAGTTTTGGGTTGGCGGTACCGCTACGCAGCAGCTTCAGCGATTCCACGGCGCAGTTATTGGACAGGAACCAGTAGTTGCCGTCGTAGCTCCAGTGCATTTCGGCGGCCTGGCGGACCAGGTTCTCGATCTCCTCACGATTGAGCTTGAGTGGCACCGAGGCCAGGCTGCGCAGTTCGGTCTTGGTGTATTCATCGATGACCTGCCCCAGCGGCAGCACGAACAACCGGGAGGGATAGACGCCGACCAGTCCATCCCAGCTGGACAACTGGACGTCGTTGACGAAAGCGCGGTACGAAAGCACCAGGCTTTGATCAAGGTCCAGGCGGCAGTCCGGGCCTCGCGGACGGCCGGGCTTGCAGATGACCAGGCGCAGCATGCTGTGCCCCCAGCGGCTGACCAGGTTCTGATTGGCCTCGGCCAGCAGGTAATCCACTTCGTACACCCGCTCGGGGTCGACCTCACCCAGCGGCTGGCGCGCGAAGTCGCTACCGGCATTGATGAACGGCAGGCCTTTGGCGCAGGCGTCCTGGGGAGGGCTCCAGCCAAAATGTTGAGTCAGGTATCGATTGAGCGCGGGGCGGCGACAGCCATAGCTGGGGTCGAGAAGGAAGTACTCCATATTGACCGCGACGTATTCTTTCGGGCTGCTCAGCTCGTAGCGGTCGGGGCTACGCACGAACTGGCCGTTATGCTGTTCGCGCTCGCCGCGCCGGCCTACGTACTGGGGCCAGCCGGCGAGGTCCAGCAGGCGTGGGTCATCGCTGAGGGTGAACCGTCGCCCCGCCTGGCCGCGGCATTCGCCGGGCAGGCCTACATTCCCGACAGTGCCTTGCAGGCGGTTGCATCGAGTGAGCAATGCGTTCTGCTGCCCCGGCCACAACCGGGCGCGGTCGTAGATATGAGTGAGCTCATGGACCACGGTCGCCAACAGTTCGTTGCGCACAGTGCCATGGGGCCGATGCGTCAGCTCTGTGGTCGCGGTGCCGTCGGCAAGGCTGGGCAGCAGGCGCCGATTGAGCATCAGGCTGGACACCAGTGATGCCTGGCCGTAGGCGTCAGGCGGCATCTGGTCACTCCAACTGACGCTGACGGTGCGATCAAGCCGCTGCTTGAACGAGGGTGGCAGGCTGGCCATGGCTTGGTCGAGCAGCGCCTGGCTGGCGCTGACCTGCTGCGGGGTCAGGTCGGCGGTTTGCAGATCCAGGTGCAAGTCTGCAAGCGCGGGCGTGCCGAGCAGTGTCAGAAGACAGCCGAACCACCCGGCACGCAGTGACTTCACAGCGCGAGAATAGCTTCGGCCAATACCTGGTCACTGGCATCGCGTGCCTGCGGTACACGCTCGCGCAACGTCGTGAACGCCGCTTCCAGTTGCGCGCCACGGATATCGCCGTCGCTGGCCACGAAGCTGGCTGCATCGTCGTGAGCTTCACGTACCACTTTCGAATCGCGAATGGATGTCGTGGTATCCGATGTGAAGTCGATCGAGCGGCCAAAGGCGCGCACGATGATGTTGCTGGTGGCCACCAAGGTCTGAGCCTGGGCCAGGTCGGCCAACAGGAACATGCCGAGAGTAGCGGCAATCAGCGGTTTACGCATGGAGCATCTCCGAAAATACTGGGAGGAAAAGGATAGTCATTCGACGAGGATTGCTCGCGCCAGTTCCAGGTCGCTGGCAGTGCGCGCGGGTTTATGCACGCGAATGGCTTCAAGGGCTGCCTCAAGGCGTGCACCGCGCACACGACCCTCGGTGGCGACGAACACTGCTGCATCGTCGCGCGCTGCGCTTATGAGCTTTCGATCAAAAGGTGCAGTGGTGACCTGGGTCGTGACGTAACCCGAGATCACCAGGCCTTGGGTGGTGGCGTCCAGCGCGTGGGCCGTGGCTATGCCCGCGATCCAGAGCAGGGGTAATAGCAGAAAACGCATGAGCGATCGGCTGGAGACGGCTTGCTGACTCAAAGAGCCAGGATGGCTTGAGCCAGTTGCTCGTCGCTGGCGTGCAAGGCAGGTGCTTGGGCACGGATGTGAACCAGCGCGCTTTCGAGCTTGGCGCCCCGGATGCTGCCCTGGCTGGCGACGAAGCTGGCGGCGTCGTCGCGGGCTGCTTGCACGATCTTGTTGTCGCGCAGGGATGAAGACGCATCGGACGTGGCGTTGGTTGAGGCAGCGACGCCTCGTACCACGGTGTCGGTGGTGACGACAAAACTGCTGGCACTGGCTGTACCAGCCAGGCCAAGCATCAGCGCAGCGCCGATCAGGTAAGTACGGGTCATGAACGTAAGCTCCTGGTGTAAGGGGATCCAGCTGGGAACGTGGGCAACGGCCCTTGCCTAGACTATGACAGTCGGTTCTACCAGACAGTTAAGCGAAGCGTATCACGCGATGCTGTATCAAGATGTTAATGATAGAGCGGCGTTGAACTGTTATGCCTTATAGAAGAGCTCACGGTAACTGTACCGGTGACGGAGATTTTATTTGAAACACAAATAAAAAACCCGTCGCAGTGCTCTGCGACGGGTTTTCGAAATTCACGTTGCCAGTCAGGCTGGCACAGGCGCTTAGCGCCAGAAAGGCTTGCTCAGCTCTTCGTAACGCTGCGATTCGCTGATACCGGCGTCTGCCAGCAGACGCGCATCCAAGCGGGCCAATTGACGACGGCTGGCCATACGACGCTGCCAAAGCAACAAGGTAGAGGCTACGCGCAGGGGGAACGAGGCGTTGGATTGTTTGGCGGTGCTTTCAAAAACCAGACCGGAACTGAGGGTACGTTCCATGATGATCATCCTTCCGCTTATGGCGGCATTAGATAGTGATTTAACTGATGCCAATGATCCTCCCCTCTTGTCCATAACAGTAGATACAGTTGCAGGTAAAGAGGGCGAGCCAGTTAACTGTGTAATGCTACTGTTGCACTCGAAAGTGGCTCAACTGTACTGGTGTGCGCTAATATGGTGCATATTTAGATGGTTCTTCTGCATTTCGAAGAGATCATCTGGTGAAAAGCAGTACAGTAGTACAGTTCATTCAGGTCTTTCCCTGTTGCTGCTTTCTCAGTGGCGTAAAAAAAGGGTCGCCAAGCGACCCTTCGAGGTTTGTGTTTACTTCAGGACGCGTTACAGGGCAAGCATGCGACCTGTCTCTTCCAGGTTTTCATGCCATGCCAGTGCTTCACGCAAGATGTGCGGCGTGTGCCCGCCCCGCTGGCAAGCGCGCTCGAAGTAATCGTTCAAGGCCGCGCGATAGTCGGGGTGTACGCAGTTGTCGATGATCGCCCTGGCGCGCTCCCGAGGGGCCAGGCCCCGCAAGTCTGCCAGGCCTTGCTCGGTGACCAGGATGTCCACGTCATGCTCGGTATGGTCCACATGGCTGACCATGGGTACCACGCTTGAGATGGCGCCGCCTTTGGCAATCGATTTGGTCACGAATACGGCCAGGTGTGCATTACGGGCGAAGTCGCCGGAACCGCCAATGCCGTTCATCATCCGGGTGCCGCAGACGTGCGTGGAGTTGACGTTGCCGTAGAGGTCGAATTCCAGGGCAGTGTTGATACCGATGATACCGAGACGCCGAACCACTTCGGGGTGGTTGGAGATTTCCTGCGGGCGCAGAACCAGCTTGTCCTTGTACTTTTCCAGGTTGCCGAACACGTCGGTGTTGCGGCGACTGGACAGGGTGATGGAACTGCCCGAGGCAAAGCGCAGTTTGCCCGCATCGATCAGATCGAACGTGGAGTCCTGCAGCACCTCGGAGTACATGGTCAGGTCTTCGAACGGCGAGTCGATGAGCCCGCACATCACGGCGTTGGCAATGCTGCCGATCCCCGCCTGCAGGGGCCCCAACCGGTTGGTCATGCGCCCTGCTTCAACCTCTTTCTTCAGGAAGCTGATCAGGTGGTCGGCAATGCCTTGGGTTTCGTCATCGGGTGGCAGCACCGTGGAGGGCGAATCGGGTTGGTCACTGATGACGATGCCTACGATCTTGGCAGGGTCGATGGCAATGGCGGTACTGCCGATGCGGTCATCCACCTTTACCAATGGGATGGGCGTGCGGGTAGGACGGTACGTAGGTATATAGATGTCGTGCAGCCCTTCTAGATTCGGGTTGTGCGACAAATTGATCTCGACGATAACTTTCTTGGCAAAGATCGCAAAGCTCGCCGAGTTGCCGACCGACGTGGTCGGTACAATATGCCCTTGCTCGGTGATGGCCACCGCTTCGATCACGGCAATGTCGGGGAGCTTCAGTTGCTGGTTGCGCAGTTGCTCGACGGTCTCCGACAAGTGCTGGTCGATGAACATGACCTTGCCATCGTTGATGGCCTTGCGCAGCGTACTGTCCACCTGGAACGGCATGCGGCGGGCCAGTACACCGGCTTCGGTCAGCTGTTTGTCCAGGTCGTTGCCAAGGCTCGCGCCGGTCATCAGGCTGATTTGCAGCGGCGACTGCTTGGCGCGTTCGGCCAGCGCGTGAGGGACGGCCTTGGCTTCACCGGCGCGGGTGAAGCCGCTCATGCCGACGGTCATGCCGTCCTCGATCAGGCCAGCGGCGTCGGCCGCACTCATTACCTTGCTATGCAGGGAGGACAAGCGGATGCGATCACGGTACATGGATTGTTATCTCGGGCTACTAAGCTACTGCTGCGCAGTCTAGTGATTTAGACCGGTGCCGTCCCGCGACCATGGTCGTATTACCCCCGCCGCTTCATGGCCGTTGATCCGGATCAATTAACGAAAAAGCCCTGGCCGTTATCGACCAGGGCTCTTCTTGTTCACAGGATCAGAACAGAACCTGCCTCACTCCACGGCCTTGACCATGTCTTCGATGACCTTCTTGGCGTCGCCGAATACCATCATGGTCTTGTCGAGGTAGAACAGCTCGTTGTCCAGGCCTGCATAGCCGCTGGCCATGGAGCGCTTGTTGACGATGATGGTCTTGGCTTTGAAGGCTTCGAGAATCGGCATGCCGGCGATCGGTGACTTGGGGTCATTCTTGGCGGCCGGGTTGACCACGTCGTTTGCGCCCAATACCAGGACTACGTCGGCCTGGCCGAACTCGGCATTGATGTCTTCCATCTCGAAGACCTGGTCGTAGGGGACCTCGGCTTCTGCCAACAGCACGTTCATGTGACCAGGCATACGCCCTGCCACCGGGTGAATGGCGTATTTGACGGTGACACCGTTGTGCGTGAGCTTCTCGGTCAGCTCCTTGAGCGCATGCTGGGCACGTGCGACGGCAAGGCCATAGCCGGGAACGATGATCACGCTGTCGGCGTTGCTGAGCAGGAAGGTCGCATCGTCGGCCGAGCCGGACTTCACCGGACGCTGTTCTGTGGAGCCTTGGGCAGCACCCGCTTCGGCATCGCCACCAAAGCCGCCCAGGATGACATTGAAGAACGAGCGGTTCATGGCCTTGCACATGATGTAGGACAGAATCGCCCCGGACGAACCTACCAGCGAGCCGGCGATGATCAACATGGAGTTGTTCAGCGAGAAGCCGATCCCTGCTGCAGCCCAGCCCGAGTAGCTGTTGAGCATCGACACCACCACCGGCATGTCGGCACCGCCGATCGGGATGATGATCAGCACGCCCATGATGAACGCCAGCACCAGCATGAGGGTGAAGGCGCTGTAGTGGCCGGTGAAGGTGAACAGCAACCCCAGCGCGATGGTGGTCAGGCCGAGAATGAGGTTGAGTTTGTGCTGACCGGCAAACTGCACCGGCGCGCCTTGGAACAGGCGAAACTTGTATTTGCCCGATAGCTTGCCGAAGGCGATCACCGAGCCCGAGAAGGTAATGGCACCAATGGCAGCCCCCAGGAACAGCTCCAGGCGGTTACCCGTAGGGATTGGATCGCTGATGGCGGCGACGATTCCCATCGACTGGGGCTCGAGCACTGCGGCAATGGCGATGAATACCGCGGCAAGGCCGATCATGCTGTGCATGAAGGCGACCAGCTCAGGCATCTTGGTCATCTCGACGCGTTTGGCCATCACCGAGCCTGCGGTGCCGCCCACCAGCAGCCCGACGATCACATAGCCGATGCCGGCCGTGGCCAGCTCAGCACCGAGCTTATAAATGAGACCGACCGTGGTGAGGATCGCGATACCCATACCGATCATGCCGAACAGGTTGCCACGCCGGGATGTAGTGGGGTGCGACAGGCCCTTGAGCGCCTGGATGAAACACACCGAGGCGACCAGGTACAGAAGTGTTACCAGATTCATGCTCATGCTGACTTCTGCCCCTCGTTCTTGACCTTTTTCTTGAACATTTCAAGCATGCGGCGGGTGACCAGGAACCCGCCAAATACGTTGACTGCAGCCAGAGCAACGGCGAGCGTGCCCATCACCTTTCCGGCAGGCGTGACCGTTAGCGCAGCGGCGAGCATGGCACCGACGATAACGATGGCCGATATCGCGTTGGTGACTGCCATCAGCGGGGTGTGCAACGCCGGTGTGACATTCCAGACCACGTGGTAACCCACATAAATGGCCAGCACGAAAATGATGAGGTTATAAATGCCATGGGAAATCAGCATGTCTTCCATTTGTCGTGCTCCTCAGCCGTTCTTGCGGACGATTTGACCGTCGCGGCACATGAGGCAGGCCGCGACGATGTCGTCTTCGAGGTTGATGGTCAGGGCGCCGTCCTTGTCGAACAGCAGTTTTGTGAAGTCCAGCAGGTTGCGTGCGTAAAGGGCGGAAGCGTCCGCTGCCACCAGGGCGGGTAGGTTAGTTGGGCCCACGATGGTGACGCCATGGGCATGCACGACCTCGTCAGCCACGGTCAGTGGGCAGTTGCCGCCCTGGGCCGCTGCCAGGTCGATGACTACCGAACCTGGTTTCATGTGGGCGACCGTTTCGGCGCTTAATAGCGTAGGCGCTTTGCGGCCAGGGATCAGTGCGGTGGTAATGACGATGTCTGCTTGCCGGGCACGCTCGTGTACGGCCTGAGCCTGACGCTGCATCCAGCTTGCCGGCATGGGCCTGGCGTAGCCGCCGACGCCTTGGGCACAGTCGCGCTCCTCATCGGTCTCGTAAGGCACATCGATGAACTTCGCGCCGAGCGATTCGATCTGCTCCTTCACCGCAGGGCGCACGTCCGATGCCTCGATGACTGCGCCAAGACGCTTGGCCGTCGCAATCGCTTGCAACCCCGCTACACCTGCACCCAGGATCAAGACGCGTGCTGCCTTCACCGTACCGGCGGCCGTCATCAGCATCGGCATGAAGCGCGGATAGTGATGGGCAGCCAGTAATACGGCCTTGTAGCCGGCGATGTTGGCTTGGGATGAAAGTACGTCCAGGCTTTGTGCCCGAGACGTTCGCGGCGCGGCCTCCAGCGCAAAGGCCGTGAGGCCGCGCGCGGCCATCTTGGCGATAACGTCGTTGTTGAACGGGTTGAGCATGCCGACCAGGAGGCTGCCGCTGCTCATCAGCGCCAATTCACCATCGGTTGGCGCGACTACCTTGAGCACCAACTGGGTGCCATAGGCTTCAGCCGCCGAGCCTAGGCGGGCACCGACAGATTCATAGGCGCTGTCCGGAATGCTGGCATTGACCCCAGCACCTTGCTGGACCGTAACCTGATGACCCTGACCTATCAGTTTCTTGATGGTTTCAGGCGTCGCGGCGACCCTTGTCTCGCCGGTCTGCGTCTCGAGCGGAACACCAATGTGCACGACTATTTCTCCTGCGATGACCTTTTTTATATTTGTGAGGCCAGCGCACTTCGTAGGGTGCGCCGGAGCGGCTTAGGGCCCAACCACCCGATTCTGGGCGGGCACAGCATTTTGCAGACGAACCAGACGAGCTTCAATAGAATCTGGAGCGAAACTAACCAATAACTACAAGTCACCATGTGACCAGATGTCGCAGCTGATCTGTTGCGAACGCTCAAGCGCCTTTATTCGTCAAGCTAGGCCAGTTTTCAGCGGAAAATCTGCATTTTTCGTGTTTAAGCAGGCGAATGTCGCAAACAGAGGCTTGATAACAGATCGCTGAAGCACTCTATCACTGTCAGAAGCGCTGCAATATAGTTATTTAAATGCGACAGATCATTATATCTGTAGGTGTAAATTATAATTGACTACGGGGTCAGCTTTCCTTGGTGTCAGTGTAATCCGCCGCCTGTGCCACCAGCCATTCCCGAAACGCATCCAGCGTGGTTGATTCGACCCTGCGCTCCGGAATCATTAGATAGTAGGCCCTGTCGCTACGTAGAACATGCCTGTTAGCGACCACCAGCCTACCCTCGCCGAGCTCGCGTTGAATGAGAAAGGGGGGAATGAGCGCAACCCCCATTCCATGCATGGCCGCTTGTGCGAGCATTGAAAAGAGCTCAAGGCGGGGGCCGGTCATGTCGGTTGCTACAGAAATGCCGATGCTGCTGAACCACTGGCGCCATGCATAGGGCCGGGTGCTTTGTTGCAGCAGGGGGAGTTGTGCAATGTCGTGCGCCTGGAGGGTGTGCCTATCACCAAGCAACGCCGGGCTGCAGACAGGGACAGGATTTTCACCCATCAGCCTGTGCGAGCGGGTACCTGACCAGTCACCGTCACCAAAGTAGATGGCGGCATCGAAGCTGGTATCGGCAAATAGAAAAGGTCGTGTGCGATTGGTCAGGTTGACCGTGACATCGGGTTGACGCTGCTGGAAATCCATCAACCGCGGCAGCAACCATTGAGTGCCGAACGTGGGCACCACTGCCAGCTCGATCACGCTGGCGCCCTGCTGACGCATCACCGACAGCGTATCGCGCTCTACCGCATCGAGTTGCGCGGCCACTTGCCGGCTGTAGGACAGCCCTGCTTCGGTCAGCTTCACGCCCCGGTGTGAGCGGCGGAACAACTCAACGTTCAAAAAGCCCTCAAGGCTGCCGATCTGCCTGCACACAGCGCCCTGGGTCAGCGACAGTTCCTGAGCAGCCTTGGTGAAGCTTTCGTGGCGGGCGGCAGCCTCGAAGCAAACCAGGGCTGTAGTGCTGGGTATCTTCCGACGCATGCCTATCCCTCACTCGTGGACATTTGATTTTGGGGTTTCAATGCTCTCTGAGTGAGAAAATAGCACTCATAGGTGCAGAAACGTCGTTTGTCGTCGCCGCTTGCCCGGCCTAGGATCACGTCATAAGTCATCCACCGTTCTGGGAGAAATGCATTCATGGCCGCCAAAGCAAGCTTCAGCTGGATCGACCCCCTCTTGCTGGATCAACAGCTCAGTGAAGAAGAGCGCATGGTTCGAGACAGTGCCTATCAGTTCGCCCAGGACAAGCTGGCTCCGCGCGTGCTTGAAGCGTTCCGTCACGAAAAGACAGATGTAGCGATCTTTCGCGAGATGGGTGAAGTGGGCCTGCTGGGCGCTACGATCCCGGAGCAGTACGGTGGGAGCGGTCTGAACTACGTGTGTTACGGGCTCATTGCTCGCGAGGTAGAGCGCATCGACTCGGGGTATCGCTCGATGATGAGTGTGCAGTCGTCGTTGGTGATGGTGCCGATCAATGAATTTGGCTCCGAGGCACAGAAACAGAAGTACTTGCCCAAGCTTGCCAGTGGCGAGTGGATTGGTTGCTTTGGCCTTACTGAACCCAATCATGGGTCTGACCCGGGGTCGATGGTCACTCGTGCCCGGAAAGTCGAAGGCGGCTATCGGTTGACCGGCAGCAAGATGTGGATCACCAACAGTCCTATCGCTGATGTGTTCGTGGTGTGGGGCAAGGACGACGCAGGTGACATCCGTGGTTTCGTTTTGGAAAAGGGCTGGGAGGGCCTGAGTGCACCGGCGATTCATGGCAAGGTCGGGCTGCGCGCCTCCGTGACGGGTGAGATTGTCATGGACAATGTGTTTGTGCCCGAGGAGAACATGTTCCCTGAGGTGCGCGGGCTCAAGGGGCCTTTCACTTGCCTGAACTCCGCACGCTACGGCATTTCATGGGGAGCGCTGGGCGCTGCCGAGGCCTGCTGGCATACAGCGCGTCAGTACACCCTGGACCGGCAGCAGTTTGGCAGGCCGCTGGCTGCCAACCAGCTGATTCAGAAGAAGCTCGCTGACATGCAGACAGAGATCACCTTGGCACTGCAAGGCTGCCTGCGTCTGGGGCGCATGAAAGATGAGGGCACTGCCGCTGTCGAGATCACGTCGATCATGAAGCGCAACTCATGTGGCAAGGCGCTGGACATCGCCCGCATGGCGCGTGACATGTTGGGCGGTAATGGCATCTCGGACGAATTCGGCGTGGCGCGTCATCTGGTCAACCTCGAGGTGGTGAACACTTATGAAGGCACCCATGACGTGCATGCTCTGATTCTGGGGCGTGCGCAGACAGGTATTCAGGCTTTCTATTAATAAGGAGGCTGTCATGGGAGCGCTTTCGCATCTGCGCGTGCTGGATCTGTCGCGGGTACTGGCGGGGCCGTGGGCTGGTCAGATCCTTGCGGACCTGGGTGCCGATGTCATCAAGGTCGAGCGTCCTGGCAAGGGCGATGACACGAGGGCGTGGGGACCGCCTTATCTCAAGGACAGCGCGGGTGGCAGTACTGGCGAAGCGGCTTATTATCTGGCAGCCAACCGCAACAAGCGCTCTATCACGATCGACTTCACCCAGTCTGATGGTCAGCGACTGATCCGCGAACTGGCTGCCAAGAGCGATATCGTCATTGAAAACTTCAAGGTAGGCGGTTTGGCGGCTTATGGGCTGGATTATCCATGCCTGAAGGCTATCAATCCGAAGCTCATCTACTGCTCGATCACCGGGTTCGGGCAGACAGGTCCCTATGCGCAGCGTGCGGGCTATGACTTCATGATTCAGGGGCTTGGCGGGCTCATGAGCCTGACAGGGCTGCCGGAGGGTGAGGTGGGTGCGGGGCCTGTGAAGGTTGGGGTGGCGCTGACGGACATTCTTACCGGGCTGTATTCGACGGTTGCGATTCTGGCGGCGCTGTCTCATCGGGAGCAGCGTGGTGAGGGTCAGCACATCGACATGGCTCTGCTGGATGTCCAGGTGGCGTGCCTGGCCAATCAGGCGATGAATTACCTCACAACGGGCGTGCCGCCGCGTCGCCTGGGCAATGCGCACCCGAATATCGTGCCTTACCAGAACTTTCCCACGGCCGATGGCGACTTCATTCTCACTGTGGGCAACGATGGTCAGTTCCGAAAGTTTGCAGAGGTGGCTGGGCAGGTACAGTGGGCTGATGACCCGCGGTTCGCAACCAACAAGGCACGTGTAGCCAACAGGGGCGAGCTAGTACCGTTGATTCGCCAGGTGACGGTGTTCAGGACGACGGCGCAGTGGGTGAGTGACCTGGAAGCAGTAGGCGTGCCGTGTGGGCCGGTCAATGACCTGGCGCAGGTGTTTGAGGATCCACAGGTAGTGGCGCGAGAACTGGCAGTGAGCATGGCGCACCCACTGGCAGGCACAGTGCCCCAGGTCGCTTCGCCGATTCGCTTGTCGCAGACGCCTGTTGAGTACAGGCATGCGCCACCTCTACTGGGTGAGCATACAGAGAGCGTGTTGAAGGCACTGCTAAGCATGCCGGATGCCGAGGTGAAACGGTTGCGGGTGGCCGGGGTGATCTAGCGGGTGACGGCGGCTATGAATAAGCGGGGGGCGGCAGCCCCCCGCTTTGCTTTTGATTTATATGCAATTAAAGGTTGACGCGGCTTCGAATCCCCTTATAATGCGCCCCACTTCCAGCGACATCGGAACGCGAAACTCCTTGAGATTCAATGAGTTAGCTAGTTCGGGTGGTGCTGAAAGGGCTACGATCGAATAGATCGGCGGCGGTTGAGAAGAAGGTTGACAGCGTGTTGAAACGCTGTAGAATTCGCCTCCCGCTACGAGAGATCGAAGCGAGTCAAGTGGTT